>Ga0233438_10000251_pt1 | contig 74772 bp, 125 predicted proteins | sample SI_123_September_FD_182720 | JGI IMG/M metagenome (GOLD analysis project Ga0233438, IMG submission 182720) | Seawater microbial communities from Saanich Inlet, British Columbia, Canada - SI_123_September2016_10_MG | ecosystem: Environmental > Aquatic > Marine > Inlet | place: Canada: British... | reverse complement strand
GACAGGAAACAATAGTAGCCCAATTATTGTTAACAACGTAAATAATAGTACTAATCCTATATCAGTTCAATCATCAACCGGTGGAGCAAGAGTAGCAAATACTCGTATCTCCGGTGGCGGAGGCGGCGGTGGAGGCGGAAGCTACATCGACATGCCTGGATTAGTTACATAAAAAAAGGGAAGCATATAGCTTCCCTCCAAAAACGGCCGGGTAGGATGTCACCTACGTGGATTGTTTTTGATTAGGCTCCCCTAATAAACTCTAATACTGTTTCAGGTGATGTTTCTCCATAAGGGTCAGTTTCACAATCATCAGATTTCCCAGGTTCGACAAACATCTTTTCGACCACGCCATCATTTACAATCATAGCATATCTCCAAGACCTTGCACCAAATCCTAAGTTATCTTTCTTTACAATCATATCCATTCCAGCGGTAAATTCGCATGAACCATCTGGTATAAATTCAACATTTTTTACATGCTGGTCTTGTAACCAAGCATTCATAACAAAAGCATCATTACATGATATACAATAAACATTATCAATCCCTTCTGCTTTAAAATCCTCATACAAAGCTTCATAGCCAGGTACTTGGAAGTTAGAACATGTTGGAGTAAACGCACCAGGTAAGCTGAATACAATTACCTTTTTACCACCAAAATAATCAGCGGTTGTTGGATGTTGCCATTCAAAGTCACCAGTATCTACGTTTCGAGAGCGAGTTTTAAATGTTACTTGAGGTACTCTTTTAGTTTCCATAATATATTTCCTATTAGGTTAATGAGAGGGCATTACACCCTCTCGTCAAAGTTATTCTACTAAGAATTCCTTCTTATTATTAATTTTGATTTTCTGTGGTTTCTTGTGGTCTGGAATAATTCTTTCCAATCCAATAGTCAATAAACCATCTTTGAAGCTAGCTCCGACAACTTCAATGTCATCTGCAAGAGTAAAGCTTCGAGTAAATTTCCGTTTAGAAATTCCTTTGTGAACAAAATCATCACCACCATCATCTGTATCATATACAGACTTAATAGTTAATTGATTTTCTTTAACTTCAATATCTACATCTTTATCTGAAAGACCTGCTAAGGCAAGTTCAATAGAGAACTTTAGCTCGTCTTTAGAAGCGCGAATATTGTAAGGTGGAAAACCTGATTGCATATTTCTAGCAGGTTGGTTTTCAATTTCGACCAATCTATCAAAGATTCGGTCAAAGCCCACTGTGAATGGGGCGAGGTTGTGTATATTAAATCCAGTCATTTTTATCTCCTTTTAAGCAAGATTATTGTTATACTAAATTGGTGGCTTTTAGCACACCGCTAATGTGAACCGATAATTCGTATTCACAATTTTATTTATACAGACTCTGTATGTTGTTTAATAAAAATCTTAATAAAGTTTCTTATTTCACGTGATGCTGATGTATCATCATCTTTACAAAGTTGTATGAATTCTTTTTTCTGTTCTTTATTAATTTTAATAATTAACGTATCATCTTTTGTCATAATTAGTTCACCTTTTTGTCACACAAGTGTAACAATTAATATAAATATAATGTATATACTAAATATTAACAAGAGGTAATACCATGCAATACATTAAAAAACAATTTAATAGCCTTCATTTACTAATGAAGCAGACCAGAATCCAAAACGTTTGGAGAAAAGTTCTTTAAGTTCCAGTACTTCCAATACCACCTTTCCTATCAGTTTTCTGTAGTGGTGGATTAAAAGTTTCTACCAAATCATAAGTCTGTACAGGCTCTATAACACATTGTGCTAATCTTTCACCGTGTACAATACGAATTAAACTATCTGATATATTGAGCGCTAAAATGTGCGTTTCATCTACATAATCAGAATCTATAATACCTACACCATTACTTAATGCTATACCTCTTTTAGAGGCTACACTACTACGAATATACATTTTCATAACGTGATGTTCAGGTATGTCAAAAATAAGACCAGTTGGAATCAGAGCTCTTTGCCCTGGATGTAAAAGAAATGAAGGTTCGCCATCAATTACTTTAGTTAATACTTCTACTTTTCTATTAACTGTATTATACGCTTTTATCTTTTCACCAGTCACAAAGGCTGCAGATAGGTCGAAACAAGCACTGCCTGTAGTCGCGTAGTTTGGAAAGATAGCACATTCTTTTGTTTTAAACACATTCATCATTATATTCCATATTATATCATAAATTTAAATTTTTGTCAACTACTTTTTGCGTTTCCTATATTGTACTTGACTGTCAATTCCCAATCATCTTTTTCTTTGTAAGAAATAATTTTGATTTGGTTCAACGATGCGAGAGGGTCTTTTGTTTTTTCAGCATCTACAATTTTTACAAGTTCCCACTCTTCTAAGAGATTAACAATCGTGTTTCTACGAGCGTGGTCTTCTTCTGTAAATGTATTGTGTTTGCCGTCGAGGATAAACAATTCTTTAAAATGAAGAATTGCATACCTACCCTTCTTGTGCAGTATGTGACAGGACTGAAATAGTTTCTTATCTTTACGACTTGAAATACCAATCCTTGTGAGTGTTTCTTTTATTTTTAAGAAACTATCAGGCGTAGGAAGCGTTACTTCAACGCCCACACCTCTAAAAATATCTTCTTGTTCCATGATACATATTCACCTTTAAATTATGTTGTGACTGATGGTATATAACCACTATAGGATTATTTATCTTTTTCAAAACTTAACCACCTGTCACGAGGCGTGCATGGACATCTTTAAGTTGTTCTTCATTGAGAACTTTAAGATATTGTTTTGCTACAGTACGATTACATTGGTATACTTCTTGGATTGCATCGAGATTAATATCTTTATCAGCCTTAGGCCATTTAGAGAATCTCTTACGCTTTCGCAATACAGCACGATAGTAGTCAAACTGTGCTGCTGGGAATAACTCGTGTCGTTGATTCATTTCATTTGCATGAAGTATAGTATCTTCGAAGTTAGTAAACCCACGGTTAACAATATACGCATTGTATTGTTTTTCAATTAATTCTGGATTGTCGTTGTCTTTGATTATATCTGCTTTAGTAAAAGATACAGCATTCATAAAATCAAATGGATTATAGTCACCCTTTGCCATTTTGTACTTCCTCTATTCCGATGAGTATCTCATTAAAGTCTTTGGCGCAAGTTGCGCACATTTTGACTTCCGCTTCGCCATCTGATGCTTGGTACTTTAGAGTGTATTCTTCACCTCCTTCAATACGCTCACTACAGTTAAAGCAATCATATGATTTGCGGAAATCAATTTTCATTAGAGATACTCAGATTCAATCATAACTTCTGTTAGAAAAGCAACCATGTTAATCTCTTGGTCAGCTACAAAGTTACTCTTATACATATAGTCGGCAATAGTAACTACAAACCCTGGTAGTGTTTTAAATTCTACACGTTCAGATGATGCATCATAGATTCTACGAAACATTTCATTCATGTCTTGGTCTGAGTTTCTTGCTACCCATTTACGCATATTTGTAAAGTCTTTCGCTTTGAGTAAACTAAATAGTTCATCAATACTTTCTTGTTTTAGATTTACAAATATACCTTCGTCAATTTTACCTGAAGCTGCATAAGATTGTAGTTCAGTTAATACTCTACGAAAGTCTGGGAAGTGTTTTTCAATTACTTTTGCTACAACTGCTTTATCATAGTTAACATTCTCATTCTCAAGAATATTAATAACTCGTTTAAAGAATTGCATAGCAAGAGCTGGACGCTCTGTCTGTTCAATAGAGAAATCTACTTCAGATAACCTTGAACGGAGTGGAGCAATAATTCTGTTCTTAAAATTACAAGTAAATATAAATCCACAGTTCGATGAATATTCTTCAATGAAATTACGAAGAGCAGGTTGTACATTAGCTGCACTGAGATAATCTGCTTCGTCAAAGATTACATATTTTCTGCCACCACTAAGGGAAACAGCACTTGCATAAGTTGAGATGTCATATCGAAGAGTGTCGATATTCACGTTTAGAGAACCGTTTTTAACGATATAGTCACAGCCCATTTCATCGAGCATGGCTTTAGCGATCGTAGTTTTACCTACTCCTGGTCCACCGGTTAGTAATAAGTTTGGTACGTTTTCGTCGTTTACAAATTTACGAAACGTGTTTTTCATTTTGTCTGGTAAGATTGTGTCGTCTATAGATTGTGGACGATACTTTTCTACCCAGAGTACTTCATTTGTTTTGTGTTGCATAGGTCACCGATATCATAATATAAAAAATTGAGGGCGGGGATAAGCATTCGCTGTATCCCCTGTTCTCGAGAAAGAGTGTTGGTTTTAGTCAACCAACTTTTCAGCTAATTCACCAGTTGCTGGTATAGCTACATCCACTTCACCGTCCGCACCTTTTGGCGCTTCTTGTTGTGGCATGTGTTGTCTTAGATAAGCTTCAAGCTTATTCCTTAACATTCCTACACCGGCTAGTTCATTACCTTGAAACCCGCCTCTTGTTGACACTACGTCAATTAGTTGCAGGACTGTTGAGAGGTCGTTCATATTGATTACGACTTCTTCTTGTTGTTGCTGTTGCTGGCCACCGAAGTTGCCTTGTACTGCGTCATTCATAGTTTCACCTATCCTTTATTATATGTTGACTTTGAATCTATTGCCACAAAGTAAGTGACGTTATCCCCTTTGAATTCTGAGATACCTTTTGAACAAATGGTAACTTCGTAATCCATCGGCATTAGCTTCAAGTTATCAGTTTTAATGATGACTTTAAACTCATCGTCAGTTTCACCAATTTCAACACCAAAGTCATCTGTGTTGTCGTTAGCACTGTCGATCGCTTTCAGAGTACATTTGCCGTTTTCACCTACAAATGCAATCTCTGTGAACTGAAGAACTCCTGCCGCTTTAAGCACTGCGGAAAGGTCACTTTCCGTTACACTTACTACGACGTCTTCAGATGGTATATTTATATCTTTTTCAGGCGGAGTATGAATCATAGAGATGTCTGCGTAGACATACTTGGTTCGCCTCTTACCTTCTGAGATAGTAAAATACTTATCGCCAAACTCAACGTCTGGGTCATTATATAAGCCTAGAATTGACAGGAATCTAGATAAATCATATACGCAAGCTTCGCTTGGTATTTCATCTGGGATTTCTGCAATTGCAATAAGCGTTTTTTCTGGAGTAATTGTCTTGAGAACATTACCGGGTTTCATCTGAATAGATTTGTTGATTGCGGTAAAGCTCTTAAGGACACTCAAGGTTTCGTTAGAAAATTTCATAATATAAATTTCTCCTAGTTTATGAAAGGTTATTATAACACATTAGTGTGCGATTGTCAACCATTATTTGTAACTCTTTTTGGAAGAGGTAGAATCAGCGGTTGCTGTTACTCCAAGCTCTGCAATGGAACCCATACCACCTTTAAAGATATATGTTCCTGTATGGTTTAGTTGCATCCAAGGACACATCCAAACTTTCAGACCCGCTTTACGGGCTTGCTTACAGAAGAAATAATCTTCTGATAAGTAACGCTTAGAATCTGGGTCGATAACACAATCGAAGAAAGCTGTAATCTCTCTTGTGCCATCAAATTGTTCTGTTCTGACATGGTCTGGTAGATATGATAACTCAGGATATGCATCACGATATTTCTCTAATGCTTCTCTGCTAATTAACATAAATCCAGTTCCTGCTTCTTGTACTTCAACAGGTTCACTCAATTTAAATTGTTGCATACCTTTAACTGGGTTGAATACGAAGTCAGATGTAAATCTTTCTAGTTCAAATGGATTCTCATCACTCTTGCCCATTTGAGCTGCCTTAGCTACTTTTTCCCATGCAATTGTTTTCTTAGGATAAGGTCCAGTTACGATAGGATATTCTTCTGGGTCTTGTAAATGTACACCAAGTAATGCTAAAGCATCACGAGGGTTAAATGCAATGTCTGCATCAATGAATAATAAGTGACTACAATCTGAACGCATGAATTCGTCTACTATATAGTTCCTAGCACGTTGTACAAGGCTCTCATTGAAAAGGAAATAGTATTTTAATGGGATACCATGAGTAGCACATAACATGCTTAGATCGTTGGTAGCCTTCGTGTAAAGGCCTGTCGCTTGACCACCATACATCGGTGTGCCAACGAAGATATTATACTTTCTTAGTTCTTCTGTTTTAATTTCAATTTTCATACTTGCTCCAAATCATTTTCTGCTCTTACGATCGCTTGTAGTCTGAGTACATCAGCCAAGACATCCCAGGAGCTATCATGCGCCTTAAATATTTTATCCCATTTTTCTGAATCGGCAATGGGACAGAATCCGTTTTGTTTATTTTCAAAGTTAAACTTAGCATCAATATAAGTTCTCATATCACGTACCATATAGTACTTCAAATAGTTATAGAGATGTGCTTTACGGCCTTGACTATCAAATAGTCTTGTAATAATTATTGGGTCGAAAGCATTTCCACGAGTCCACCAATGACCAATATTTTCATCAACAACTAAATTGTGAAAGTTGGATACGAACTCTTTTACTGTAAGGTCTTGCTGTGATGGTTTAATTTTATCACGAACTTCTTTAGATTGTTCTTGCCAAAACTTAATAACGGACTCTTCGATGTTGTAACCATAGTCCTTGACCTGTTCTGAAACATTGAGTTTAAATCTACGAGTCTTGTTAATGTCCGCAGGAGTATAAGGATTGGTTGTAAAATTATCCCAATCAAAAATCATTACTGAACAATCAACGACTGCGCATGTTGTAGGCTCAGTCCCCATTGTTTCGAAGTCAAGTACTAAATGTTTCTTCATGCCATAAACTCTGTTATATCAATAGATGAGTGGCTATCACGAATACGCTGTGATAGATTGTCTTGTAACATATAGGTAGCATCTTCCATAGGTAGTTTTTTCTCTATTGCTTTCTTAACCTGATTAGCCATATCCCTTGCAGTCTTGTAAGGTACATTTTGGCAGATGTGGTTGATGCTTTTTTCTGGGTCAAGTAGTTCATAATCTTCTGGAAGGCCCATAATGTTCATTGCTTCCCTTATGTTTATATATCTATCTTCAACAGGATGCGTGAGAACATGTGGCATATGCACTACGAAGGCTCCAATGTGTCGAACAGGAATCAATGTTCCTCTCCACATTACTCCACCCCCAGCTTTTAATTTCTCATATCTTCTCATACATTTATCGGCTTCTCTGTCAAGTCCTTGCCCTCTCATGTATTCAGATATTTCAGCATAGTTTTTACCGTGGTGATGTATAAGTTCACTTTCAATATTATATGATGGTCTAGTAAATGTTTTGTCTTCTCTTAACTCTGCTGCAAAATCAGTATGACTCATTCCACCTTTAATTTCTTCTAATAAGTATTTGTAGTATGGGTCATCTTGAGATGGAATACGCTTATTAATTGTTTCTGTTTGGAAATTAGATTTTGTTTCTATTAACAAGTCAGTAATGGTCGGCATTGGTTTATCAAAATACTCGAACGTTGGTACCTTATTATTAAATACATCTTTTTTCCAAAAGAAATAGAATGAACGTCTACGAACTTGAGGATTACCATGTAACAATGTTTTAGTAGTATAGATGGTCATATTATAACCAGCTTCTTTACCAATTTCCATAAGTTTCTTTTTCATAAATGCGCCAACATTAGTTGCAAGAGCAGGAGCATTCTCGCCCCATAGAACTTTAGGAGCAATTTCATTTAATACAAACTTTGTAGATTTTACAAGCCATTGGTTATTTGGATTTTCTTCACCATAAGAATTATGATAACTACTTAATCCTGCACAGGGACATACCGATGATACCACATCAACTTTATTATATCGCTTAGGTGCATTATCACCATCGATAACATGATAAGGTAAATCATGTCCTTGTTCTTTATAATAATTAAGCAAATGTTTTTCGTTACCTTCGAATCCGCCGTAAGTCATTAAATACTCAGGCTTTGTTCCGTAAGCTTCGTCAGATGCTAATATCTCCCCTCCAATCAGCGGGATAATTCCTGCATGTTTCATTCTACTACTCCTAAAAGCTCACTTCTTTGTGTCGCCTTATTTAATGGGTGGTTATCATAAAGACATTCTTTTTGAGCCTTACCCAGTTTTGTTAATTCTTCAATAGACATATTCTCAACACTTTCAATAGTATTTCCAACGTATGCCTCCCCGTAAATTTTACCTTCTGCATCTGAACATACAAGTACCGACTCTACATCAGCAACTTGTTGAACTCGAGAACGCCACCAACCAGAACCTGCATGATAGTATTCTGGCATCATACAACCCCAGTTCTCATTATAGATTTTGCACATCTCAGGCTCTTTCACTCTATATGTTTCAATGCCTTTAGTTTGTTTTGTTTCTCGTCTTGGGCCAAAGTTTAATACATCCCAAGTTGGTTTCTGTTTGTTGAACCAACCCATTGTTTTACTTTGTACAATAGATGAGAATATCCATCTTAATTTCTTTTCTTCTGGTGAGAGAATAACTGGTTCATCATCAAAGAATCCAAGTAATCCAACATCCTCACCATAATTGTTTTCGGGTCTACGATTAAGATTGTAAGGGTTTGGATTATAATTAATAATCTCACCTTTGTAGTCAATCTTAAATAACTCGTTTTCACCACCTGCAAATGTACATAGTATTAATGTATTCAGTTTTTCGTTAACTATATGACATGCATCTATGAATGTATCAATATGTTTATGCATATCTTCAAGTGGTGTATCACCTTTATATAGATTTGCTAGGTATGTATTTGTTCCATAATCGTAAAATGGTTTGCCCGATTCTTTATGAGCAATAAGATTTTCTTCATACAATTTAAATGAGGTAAATACTTCACGCACTTGCCAATCATCGTTAGCTAAAATTGCATCAGGTCTTGCAGTCAGTGCATATAGTGCATCGAAAGCATGGTGAGCAAAAGATTTAACAGATGAAAGATAAATGATAACTTTATCATATCCGCTAAGGTCTTCGCCTATAGTAATTGTTCGTTGTTCAATCTCATGGCCCATATCTTCGAGGCAACGAATTAAACTGTAATGTGAGTTTAGAATCTTAAGCTCTTTACCAAGATAGTAATCTTTGGTACATTGCTCTTTGTTAAACCCTGTAATTAAAATTTTCATCAATAATTCTCCATTCTATAATTTGGATTCCCAGTCCAAAAATTTTTGTTCGTCAAAAGTTTTAGTTCCACCTGCAGTAGTTACATGCTGAATGTACTTACCTTTTTTACCCCAGTGACCCCACTCATTACTTATGTTTGTGTATTTACCATAATGGTTACCAACTAAAACATTAAATAGTGATTGGTCATGCTGTGGTTGTGGAACATTTAATTGCTCTTGCCAGTGGTCTTTAGTCGCTTCGTAATATTTTCTATCAAATAAAACTGTACCTGAGCAAAAGTATATATGCTCATCTGGTATTCCTAAGCGATCGTTAAATCTTTTTTGTTTTGCTGCAGCAGCTTCTGTATTATAGCCGTAATCCATCATTGCTGAAAATTCATCGTTCTCAAATAAGTTAGGACAAATTTTAGTAATAATAGCATCACTATCCAAATACATAATTTTATCGTACCCTTGCTCGAATAGTTTGTAAATATAAAGCTTATGATAAGCAGGTGAATATTGTCCACCTAACCATTCGTCAGTTGTTAAACGAAAATACTCTGCTCCATTCTTTTCAGCATAAGCTTTTGCTCTTGAAGTAGAGTAATCATACAAGTCTTGGGCGTAATGGAATTTTTTCTTGCCTTCTGAGCGACCGCCATTGGGCTTTATTTGGACTTGGAACACAAGGTTCTTTTCAGTTTTACTCATAATATATTACCTTTTAATTGTATATTATAACATGTTTTTATTAGAATGTACACAATTATTTATGAAAATTTTCAAAGTAGTTTGCTGGCTTCAATGATTTTCCAATCAATTCCAGCTTCTTTAAACATGTCAGATGTTTTAGCAAAGGAGCTTTTCCAATTATCTGGTACATCTTCTGTTGCCATAACAGCTCTTAAACAACCAACTTGAATGATACCTTTTGCACATTCGTGGCAGATAGGTAATCCCCAAACATATGCAGTTGCACCATTAAGAGATTGACCGTGAGCTGTAGCATTGTATATGCCATTCATTTCTGCATGAGATACTAACTCATACTTAAGCTCTCTGTTATTGTATCGCTCTTCTGTATCGTCGATACCTCGTGGAAAGCCATTATAACCTGTAGATACAATTCTTCGATTAACAACATAGACAGCACCTATTTGTTTAGATGGGTCTTTGCTCCAAGTTGAAACTTCTTTTGCTAATCTTAAAAATCTAATATCCCATTTATCAGCCATTCATTAATTCCTCAATGAAATTAAAATGTCTTTCGTAAACATGAAAGTTGGATGCTGTCCAAACGATATTGCCGACTTGAACATTTAAGTCATTCGCCAATTCTTGTTGAACATGTTTTGCCCATGCAACATCGTTATTGTAACCAAAGACTGCATCGTTAGAACGCATCAAGTAATGAGATTCAAGTTGGCCATCGCGAATATAAAAAGTATTTGCATATGTACACATAAAATCTGACATACCATCACGATTGTAATCCAAATGCATTGAAGGCCTATTGTATAACATAGTGGCTCTACGGGAATTTGGATTGTTCTTCAGTTCACGCAATACATGTTTATATTGGTTACCATTATCTTCAGAATAAATGCACCAGCCGTAATTAGAATTAATCTGGCCCTCTGTCGATGCAATGTCTTTCCATATCTGAGGAGTTTCTCCTGGGATATCGTTTACATTAAGTGATTGAGATTTGTACCACTCTAATTCACGCTCGATATAAGCATAAGCAGGTTTACGAATAACATAATCTTGGTCAGCAACAAATGTTGCACCAATGATTTCAATTGTTTTAGCACCTGTTCTGTCGATTACAAAATCTTCGTCAAGGTACTTATCAATGATTAGTTGTCTTATGTTACCAACTGTTAACATTAAATACTCTCCAGCAATGCTTCCATGTCTTCAACTTCAGTTACGACTGAGCTGATATTTTGTTTGTGAAATAGTCTTGCAGCTTTACGAAGTGTTCCTTTAGGGATATCAACGTCATCAGCTAGTGCATCAATAGCATCTTTTTGAAATGCTCTTTCTGCTTCAATTCGTACAAATGAATTACTGATTTCTTCAAATGCTCCACGTATGCGTTTTTTATCTTCTTCGCTTGAAGGTATAATAATGTTACTCATAATATAGTCCTGTTATTTGTTAAATACATCTTTAGTTTTATCCTGACCTGAAATACCTTGACGACAATAAGAGACAAAGAAACTTGAATAGTTTATAAGGTCTTTTGCTGAATCTTCAAGGGACTCAAAGTTAGGGTCATAATCGTCCGACGCCATCGCTTCCATAACTGATTTCATACGTAGCATTTTTGCATGCATGATGTCATGTATGGTTGTGATTCCGTTAGGATAGTAGTCGGCTTGTTGAACTGTCGAATTAGGATTTTGATAATCCCTTGACTTTTTCAACTGAAGGTCAACGCACTCTTGTAGTACATCAACCGAAACTGGGTTGACTTGTTTAGTCATCGCTTACTCCATAATATAAAATGTTATTATAACACACTAATGTGTGTTTGTCAACCATTATTTGTATTTTATACAACTTTAGGTGGAATTGGTGCACAAAATTGTTTTGCTGTACTGAGTTTATCTTCAGCTTCAGCAAGTTTAGCCATTTCTAAATCCAATGTTTCAACAATACCTGGATGTTCAGCTACTCCAACACCTTGCTCAAGCATTACTGCTATGTTTGCTGTGTGTTCTGCGATCGCTGCTTCATATTTAGAAATGAGTGCATTCACTAATAGTTCTTTCATTGATAGTTCTTTCATTGCCATTTTTATTCTCCTTTTAAGTTTGCAAATTTACCATGGTTACCTTCATGCGAAGGTGGGTACCATGTATCTGGTTTAATTAAGTCTGGTACTCCGAGTGGATTTGGCCTAGATGGCTTTTCACCTACCTCTTTGTTCATGTTCGCTTTAAGTACTTCGTCCCAAGCTTTATAAGGGTCAACTCCAAATGCATCAAGTGTACCAATAGCTACAACACATAGGTCAATTAATCCATCTACAATCTCTTCTGCATCATATTCAGATACAGCTTTACGAGTTTCTTCTAACTCTTCATTAAGAAAGTCAACACGAAACTCAAGAAACTTTTGTAGTTTCTCTGGATTCTTTTCTACCCATTGTCTTGTAAGATATTTACCTTGCATGACATGGATATCTTCTACCCAATTTTTACTCATTTGGAAATCCTTGTGTAATGTATACGCTGATGGTACCAATTTGTCCATCAGTTAAACCTTTAGCTGTTCCCCACATCAACATAGATTGTGGTCCAACTGTTTCACCAGCTTTATATTTTAAAAGCTTACTGATAATGTCATCAGTACTTTGTCCTGCGAGTTTTGGACCGATGCCACCTTGACCTTGTGGGCCATGACATGCTGCACAGGTTTTCCACACTGGTCTGATTTCTTTATAACTATCAAGCCTTTCTTCTGCTTGTGCTGTAAGACCGATAGCAAATAAAGTTGCTACTGTTAAGATTTTATATTTCATGTATTTAACTTTAACCTCTTTTCTAATTCAGTATATCCACCGATGTTTTCACCTTCGATTTGAATTTGTGGGAAGGTTCTTGCACCAGGGAAAGTTTCAAAAAATTCTTCAGTTGTATAATCTTTATCTAAACTGAGATATTGATATGGAACGCTCTTTTGTTTACACAACGATTCAGCCATTACACAATAACCACATGATGGTTTGCCATATATTTTTACCATTTTATCTCCTTATACTAATTTAAGTCCGTCGTTACCTGGCATCAAAATACCTGTGGTAGCTTCAATCACTTGTCTTTTTAACTCATCTGCAGGAGTTAATTGGAACATAACATGAGCTTCGCCGATAACGACTGGTTCACGTTTTGCATAAGGTACAAATGGAACCATTCCAATTTTACCTTCTCCTGCTGGGACTAGCAGAATTGCGTCTGTTAGGGTATAAAATCCCTTATCGTAACTAACTTCTGCAACAACTTCTTCACCTGTTACTAGTCTTACTAATTGTACATCTTTCATAATGTTCTCCATAATTGTGTTATATTATAACACGTTTGTTTGTATTTGTCAACTAAAAAAGTCGTCAAGGTTATCTTGTTTTTCTGAAGTCCAGCCGAGAGCTTCAATGATATGCTCTATGGGACTGAGAAAAACTTTGTTAAATTGTGTTTCGTAATCTATATATTGCTCGAGTCCAAGTTCTTTTGGTAGAACATTTGGAAATGATATTACATTTTCACGAAGTGGGTTTGGTACTCTGAGATAGACGAACTTAATCTTATCGCCTGACTGAACGGACTCGTATCGTTTACTGAGACCTTTCTCTTTAAGATAATGGTTAAACAAGATACAACCACGAACATGTATAGGACAGCCTTTCTTGTAACCACCCTTGGTCATATACTTCTCAATGTTATCAGTACCTGAGTTACGAGCAACAACCTGTGCAGGTAGTTTAAAGAATTCTTGTTTAAAGTCACTAATGAATTTTTGAGTTTGCTCTTCACCTTCGTTTAGAATTACGTTGAAGATTTCTCGCATCTTGTCACGACATATCTCTGGAGTAGATGAACGAACACTTTCAAGTCCTGTAACAGAGATTTTTGGTTTTTCATAGTGAACACCTTCTGAGTTGAGAGTATTCAGTATGTATCGTTTCTTTGCAATGAAGATTGCACGGTCATTGATTTTCTCTCTTTTCATTACCATCGCATTACGATAGGCACCCATATCAGATGCAAGAGTTTCGTAACCTGCTTCAATGATTTCTTCAATTTTTGATTTACAGACTTTATCTAAGAACTCTTCTCCAGTCTTGCGATCAATGTCTGTCGTACCATATACTTGTTCAATGAGTGAAGCAAAGTCAACATAGACTGAGTCAGTATCAATATAGATAACATAGTCTTTGTTAGTTGTTTTAAGTACTTTGTTAAGATAATCGTTTACAGATTTTTCTGCATATCGAATACTGAGCTGGCCAGATGTTGTAATAGCTTCAGCCATATCATTAATATAGTATAAGAAATATATGTTTGCTGTAGCACCATAAAGTGAGTTCATAGAAATCTTTATGGACATCTGAGAATTATGTAATTGGTTAGCTTCTGTCTTTAACTTTTTCTTTTCAGCTGGGTCAGTTTCAACTTCAAGTTGTTGTTCAACTGCAAGCATCTGTTGTTTGATTTTGGCACGGTTATTATAGTACTCATCAATAATCTCTGGAATGATACCCATCTTTTTATTACTGAAACATGCACCATTGGCTGCAACTGAATAATCTTTGTTTGTATTTTTAAACTCACCTTTGAGTACCATGTCTTGAGTTACATACTCACGGTCGTCATGCGAATAAGTTTCAGGTGACATATTGTATTGTAACATCAAGTGAGGATATAGTGAGTTCAAGTCAAATGATACTACCCAAGGGTACATTGCAGGTTTAGGGTCTTTAACATAACCACCTACAAGACCAGAACCTCGTTGACCTGGTGATTCTTTAATTGGTGGAACAATTTTATCTTTCATAAGTTTACGATAGATAATAGATTCCCAGATACCAACAGTACCAAATGCATCGTTATAGTTAACTCCACCACCATAAGCAACAGTCATCACAAGAGCAAGTAGAGATGTTTCCTCTTCGAGCCTTTCAATAAGCTGTGTATCTTTTAAGTTATAGTCGAGATAGAGTTGTGGATTCTGTTCGTAAAGAGCAGTCAAGTTACCATATTCAGAATAGTCAAGTTTCTTTTCACCGAGTACAACATTTGCAATATGGTCAAGTCTGTAAGATTCTTGTGGTCCGTATTTGTAACCAAACTTTTTGAATGCATCCATATAGTCAATAACAGCAACACCTGAAATTGTGTAAGATGATTGTACCTTACCAAATACTTCTCGCGAATATTTACGAATATTATTCCAAGGGCTGAGTCGTTTTGATAACTCTTCACCACATAGATTTGTAATACGAGTCACAATATACTGAATGTCAAAGTATTGGACGTTCCAACCTGTTACAACATCAGGATAATCAGATACCCATATCTCAACAAAGCGTCTCAGTAATTGTACCTCTGAGTCAAACTTGATGAACATAATATTATCGGGGTCAATACCAGTGATAGTTTGAGTCTTGTCAAAGTCTTTACGACCAAGCAAATAATAGATATTTGATTTTGAAGATTTGTATGCAATAGATGTGATTTCTTTGTCAGCATATTCTGTGTTTGCATACCCGTCACTGATATCGACCTCGATGTCGAAGCTGACGATGTTGACTTGGTTAATGTCATAACGTACATCGTCGGGATAATTTTCTTGGATAAATTGAGCAGTATAGTTTGTGTTACCAAAGATTTTCATACCGTGAACACCTTTGTATTCTTCAGTAAATTCTTTGGATTCACGCATCGAGCCAAACTGCTGTGGACTCAATGGTAAATTACCTTTAAGAGAAGTATATCCCTCGTCACCGGATTTTGGTGTATGTAAGTAGAGAGTTGGCTTATAAGGAACGCGATATGAAAAACGTTTACCGTTTTCGTAACCACGATGCAAGATATTATTGCCGTAACGCTCGACTGAAGTGTAGAATGAAGTCATACTCATATTATTCCATATTGTAAGGGACTATTATAACACGTTCTGAGAGATTTGTCAACTACTTTATGCAGCAATCTCACTAAAGTTTTTCACCTTTTGGAACGTGATACTAGTGTCAAATTTCTCTGCGAATTGGTCACCTCTATGTGAGATAACGAATACATTGTCATCAGCATTCAAGCTGTGCAGAGTTTCAATTAAACTTTCGATACCTACACTATCAAGTGCACCATCTAGAGTTTCATCAAGTATAAGAAGATTTGTAGATACTGAGTTACGTAATTTAGCAACTGATCGCCATGTTAGCATGATCGCAAGTGTAATACGTAGTTTCTCACCTTCTGAAAAAGAAGCATAAGAGAACTTATCTCTGAAACGAGATTTGATAATCTCATTGAAGTTCTCATCAAGTTGGAAGTCAACGAAGAGGTCGAATGCAGCTAAATATTTGTTTATAAGCTTATTCATAACTGGAATATACTGACTGATAATACGAGCTTTGATGCCACCATCTTGTAGTATAGTTCTAACAACACTGAGTACTTCTCGTTCATCAAGAAGTTCTGTTCTCTGTTCTTGTTTCTTTGCTAAGTCTTTTTCTAATTTTAAAAGTTTACTAACATCAACTTCATCTACTTCTCTTTGTGCATTATCTAATTCTTTCTTCATAGCTACTAAAGCATTCTTAGACATTTTGATTTCAGCACGATACTCTGAGATTTTGAAGTTAACATTTTGTATTTGTGTTTCGACTTTAGATATTGAGTTGAGTCTGTCTTGGTGTGTCTTAATTGTTTTTGCTGTTGCAGCTAATCCTCTTTCGATATCTTCTTTTTGTTCGTTCTTATTATTAATTTGTTCTTGTTTAAAGTCGTGCTCAATACCTTGTTTACAGGTTGGGCAATCATCATTGTGCTCATAGAAACTAAGCTCTTTATCAAACGCAATACGCATTCGTTCAAGTTCTGCTCTCTTTTCTGTAGCCTCTTGGAATTTTTCTTTCTCGTCAGCTTTATCGGATATATCATCATAAAGAGTTTTAATAATCTCATCTTGTGTATCGATGATTTCGTTTTTAGATTCTACAGCATCTATTTCTACACCCATACGTTCTTTAATTTTAGATACTTCAACTTCTTTAATCTTACGAATCTCGTTGTTATTCTCTTTAGCGCTTTCGATTTTAGATTCTGTTAACTCAATCTGATAAGCATTATCATTGATGTCATCAGTTGTTTCTTTCATTTGGTCTTTAGCTAACCATCCCATTGTACTGAATACTTGAATGTCTAGTAAATCCTCAATGATATCTCTTCTTGCTCCAGCATGTAATTCCATAAAGGGAACATAGGTAGCTGAACCAAGTACAACAATCTGATTAAAAGATTTATAATTAATACCAATAATAGATGTTTCTAGATACTCTTGGTAATCTTTCTTTGCTGCGTCTTGGTTAATGAGTTGACCATCTTGATAGATTTCAAATACAACGGGTCTCATTCCTCGTTTAACCATATAGTTCTTACCACCAACTTGAAAGTAAATCTCAACCAACAACTCTTTGTTATTAATTGTATTGATTAACTGACCTTTGTTGACTTTACGAAATGGCTTTCCGTATAGACCGAACACGATCGCATCAAGCAATGTGCTCTTACCCGAACCGTTAGTACCACTGATTAGAGTGGTTGGTTTGGTATCAAAATCAATTGTGGTAAAGTTGTTTCCTGTGGATAATATGTTTTTGTATTTAATTTTCTTAAATTGAATTCGCATTATAAACTAAGGGCCTCATGATATAAGTCGTCGATAACTTGTTTTACTCTTCCTTTATCGACTTGGGTCTCTATACTATCTATATACTGGTGAAGGATTTCTCCAGTGTCTTTTGTTTCGTCAAGTACTTCATCGACTCCGACATGTTCAAGGTTAAGATTATCATCAATTGCCTTGACATCAACTGCACCAGACTCACTCATACGACTCATAAAGAGGTCATACAAATAAGCATTGGTACGGTTTTTCACAATTACCTTTACAAATGTATCTTTATATTTGTCAACATCAAAATTGGCTACAGTATCCACTGTCCAATCTGAATCATCATAATCTATTTTATAAAAGACTTTGTTAGGGTTTTCGTGTTTGGTCATCTCTCTTGTTTCAGTATCGAAGACATGGAATCCACGGCTACCATTATAATCTGACCAAGTCATTTCATAGGGTGCTCCGAGATATTCTACATTTCCATAGCGAGATGGGTGATGGAAATGACCAGAGTAAACATCTTCAAAATTCTTAAATACTTCCATTTCTGTACCGTGAGTACATGGAACACCTTTTAACATCTCAAATCCTTTGACTTCAAGGTGACCCATAACTACATCAGCTTTACTTTCGGCAAGCATCTTGTAATTATATTCTGCATTTTCTTTATTAATCCAAGGTAGCATCAAGAATGTTGTTGAACCAATCTCAATATGCTCAGCTTTATCTTCATATAGATTAAAGTGTTTATAGTCTTGCAATAATAGATTCATGCTGTTAATGCTATTTGTATTGGTATAATAGATATCGTGATTACCAATTAAGCAATGAAAATCAATTTTACGTTTGTTAAGCTCATCAAAGAAGAACTCACGACACCTGTCTAAACTTACGAAGTTAACATACTTTCTTCTATCAAAGGTGTCACCAAGGTCAAACACAGTTGTGATACCTTGTTCGTCTACATAAGGAAAGAATACCTCTTGGAAAAACTTTCTTTGTACTTCATGGAATACTCGGCTATCTCCTCGAGCGCCAAAGTGTAAGTCTGTTACGATCGCAATCTTCATTTTAGTCCTTGTCTGTACTCAAGTCTAGCGTTACAGATTCTTCTTGTTGAGCAACTGCAGCTTTATTCTTTTCTGCTTGCTCTAAGATTTTCATGTATTGCATTACTTGGTTACGCTGTTTTGTAATTTTAGATTTTTTCTTTTGGGCTCTTTCCCATTTAAGACGAGATACTTTATTTCTAAATACTACTCCGTTAAGATGGTCAAACTCATGCAAGAAGCATCGAGCACCATATCCATCAAGAGTTCCACTTTGTTTTTCACCATGTTCGTCTAGCCATTCAGCTGATACTTGTGATGGTCTAGCAATTTGTAAAAACATATCTGGAAAGCTTAGACAACCTTCTGGAGCTAATTCTGTTTCTTCACTAAACCCAAGTATTTTTGGATTGATTACCATAATGGCAGATTCTCTTGTTTCTCCAATTACAAAACAACGCATGTTTAATCCAACTTGACAAGCTGATAATCCAATACCTTTATGTTTTACCATAAGGTCAACCATCTGTTCTTTCAAGTCTGCAGCATCTGCAAATATTTCTTTGACTTTTTCAAAATCAAACTCTTCCAGTCCCTTAGTAAGGATTGGGTCAGTACTTGGTACTAATCTCATAATTTACCTTCTTCTCTCATTTCTTTACGAATTTTTGTTGCAGATATCTCGTGAATATCTTTTCCTAAATCATGCTCTGTAAATGTGTAACCTACTCCACGCCCATAGCTAATGTCAACAATGTTTGGTACTTCTAAAATCAGATACTGTTGGCCATTATAATAACCATGCTCTGATAATCCTTTTTCAATACCTTCAATGGTTTGTATCATACCAAATGGATTGTCGTCTTGTACTCCAGTACGACCTGCTCCAGCATCACCTTCGAATTTAAACACGTCACGTACCATTATAACAACTTGTCCTGTAATTGTCAAACACTTTTTAAATAATTCTGTATGGCCATCATGCCACGGTTGCCATCTGCCTAACATTTGCACAGTTGGCTTTTTATAATCGAACATCTTCTCAATATCAATCATTTTCCTTTACTCCAAATTTTATATGATTGTACCATAAGCGTTCATGCCCATAATACAATACAAATTTTATTACTATATCAGCAAGAAATACTGCGCCTACTGCTTTTTGAGGTAAACCAAAATATAATGCAATTGATGCTGTAGTTATACTTGCTATAATTCTCCATGTAACTGCTTTTGCTAAATGTCTAGCTTTTGTTACTTCACTCATATCTCGCTCTAATGATAGCTGCAAGAGTAACATGTACGTCTTGTCGCCACGTGTGTATGATATGGTCTACAGCTTCTGGCTTCTCAAAGATTTTATTAGTATCTTCAAATCTGCCTTCTGTAATTGTATCCATCCACACTGTATAATCTGCATTGAAATCTTTTCGAGCTCTTTCAAAAGGACAAACAAAATCTGTGATAGCATATTTTCCAGCTCGAACTACGCCATCTGCGAGAAACTTCATTCTCATTGCTTGTCTCATACGACCTTCGTCACTAAAATCCCAGTCGTCATAATGTTCACGTACTTGGTCAGCATTAATCCAAACACCGCCCAATTCCTCGGCCAACGGTTCTGCAAGATAGCTCTTACCCGAACCAGGAAGCCCGCAAATTAAGATTTTTTTCATTTCTTATCTTTGGCTCCTTTCTTAAATTTAGATTCAAAGTCATCAATGAATCTGGAAATGTACTCAGGTGGCTCATTCATTTGAATAGTTTGTGCATCACTATCTTGAAGTATGCTCTGAGTTAACATGTTTTGGGAAGCTTTAAACTTGATATAAGTCTGCTTCTTCTCTTTTTGAATTCTTCTTAGAAATGCAAACCAGATAATTTGTGTGAAATATGCAAAAGGGTTCTGCGATTTTTCTGGGTCGAAGTTGTGAATATACATTAAGCAATTCTCAATTCCATCTGATATCATTTCTTCTTTATAAGAGTAACCAGAGAAATTTGGTTTAGTAGCAAGTCTTGTTGCAATTAACAATATGCACTTTCCGATGTATTCTGGTACCTTTGGGTTTCTATCTCCTGCGTCTTCAGCTTCCTTGCATAGAGCTTTGTAATCTATCAAGGCAGCAAGTAAGTCAGGATTATTGACATAATTTCTTTTTCTTGCCATTATTGTTTCCTTATGTTGGAATTTTTTAAAATATAATTATAACACATTCTGAGGGGTTTGTCAACCATTATATTGACTATGTTGATTTTTTGTCAATCATTATATTGACTATGTTGATTTTAAAGATGAGATTTGAAATTATTTGCATTGTTTTTCAAAAAAGGGTTGACAAGTGTTGCAACTTCTGTTATAATAAGGTTATCAACCTTTAAGGCCCACTATAGTACTATATTTCGATAGTATAAATCTTATAAGGGAACTCTTCAGCTCCGTATATTTCTATCCTTTTCTTAAAGTGTTTCAAGGTATAGTTCTCAAAACTTCCAACAGATAAATCATCAGTAATATCATATAAGGTAGCTTCGGTAGAGTCGTCAGCCTTCCTCAATGTTCTACCGATAGATTGTAGTACTTTAATTTCACTCTTAGAACCAGTAGCAAATATCACATTGTCTAAACGTTTCAAGTTCACTCCAGTAGAGAATACTCCATAGGAAGCAAGTATGTCATGCCTCTTTTCAGAATCATTCTCAACATGATGTCGAATGTTCTCACGTTCTTCACCTTTGGTTCCACCATATATAAAGTGAAGCTCTCTTCCTTCTTTGCGAAGCAAAGGTTCTAAGACTTTACCATGTTTCTCTACAAGGTCAAATAGAATTAAATTGTTTTGGCCTTCTAAACTATGAACAAGATTCTTAATAAAGTTATTTCGTTTCTCATTGTTCACAATAAACTCTCGTTCAGCTGGCCATTTCTTTGTTCCATCTAAACTCTTGAGAGCATCTTTAAATTTCTTTCTTGTTTCATTACTATGAGATAACACGATCGCTTTAACTTTAAAATCAGCTACAGTTCCTTTATCCATTAGTTCTTTTGTATTCACAAATCGTTTAACCTCACCAAAACATCCTTCAAGTACTAACCTATGAGTTTTACTTTCTGATGATTTTAATGTACCTGTAAATCCATGTCGGTATTCACAGTCAGTTAATGATTCCATAATCTTTGTTAAGCTTTTTGCTTGGAATGTGTGTGCTTCATCTCCAAGTACAACTTTGAATTGGTCAAACCAATCTTTCTTTAATTTAATAAGTGATTGCCATGTAGATATAACAATCGGTGAGCTAGTATTTTTATCAACACCGCCTTGAATAGTATAGATATCATTCACATCACAACCATAATCTACAAAGTCACCTTTCATTTGGTGGACTAGAGAAATAGTTGGTACAATAATTAATGTTCTGTGGCCGAATGCTTGAAAATAATGTTGTTGTATTAAATAGATTATTAAAGACTTACCAGATGATGTCGGTGATAGAGATAAAGATCGGCGTTTACGCAATGCGTTAAGTACATATTCTGATTGATAATCTCTTGGTATAAACTTACAATTGATTTCTTCAGAGAGCTGAGTAGGATAATCGTCATCAAATTCCTCGTCTGTTCCAATGTGGTCTGGTGCGGATAAGAAATATCCACGGTCATCACAAAACTTTTTAATATGTGGATATAAACCAACATAGATAATTGGTCGCATTGGTTGGAATAATCTTATAATTCCGTCCCATACTCTATTCTTATAAGCAGGAACAAATTGATAACCTTCTGGTCTGAAACTAAATTGCTCAGCCAATTCCATGAGTGTGCCGCTATCTGCAACAACTTTCATGTGGACTGAATTAATAGGTTCTAAGGTTATCTGTTCACTCATAGCTTAATTGCTAATAATATAAAAATGCCGAATAAAATAATGTTAGTAAAAAAGATTCCGATAGCTAATATCGTATGATACCAAATCCATCTCGTCTTATATGCGTTTTCAATAGTAATTTCTTCTGGGTCAGTATCGTCAGCCATCATGTCGACGACTTTCTTTTGAGGCTTTTGTTCACCCCCGATGCTATTTACATCATCTATAATTCTTTGTGTTTCAGCGAATTGTTTATTGGCTTCTTGTTGAAAGCCCCACTCGAGAAATTTATCCCACCAATTCATTAATAATCACCAGCTTGAAATTTTAACATGTCAATCATATTTTTTACTATAAAATTGCGACTATGAATAGTTCGCACAATGTCTTCTAAAAAGTTTGCATTAGCAGAATGGTAATCAATAGTTAAACTGAGTTTGATAATATCCTTATCTGCTTGAATATATTTATCTACTTCGTTACGCAATACTTTCTTCTGATAAGGCTTCCAGCCATTGTCTTTTAAATCTTCTTCAGCCATTGAGCCATCGTAATATTCACGCTTACGAGCTTCGAGTTCTTTATATTCTGCTTTTAATTTTTTGACCCGAAGTACTTCTCTATAAAAGAGATTGTAATATTTGCTGTGAAGCACTGGGATTCGTTTTGATTCTCCGACAAGATTTGTTTCGTCGATTACTGAATCTTTTGCCCATAAGGCTGATATATCATTTGTATCCATAATGTAAACTCGGTTGTTAACTATAAAAGTATATTATATCAGGTTTGCTGTGATTTGTCAACCCTTAACTTAATTTCTTAATATCAAATGCATCGTATCTCATAGTAACCGTAGCTTCAGGATAAAGAACATCTTGGTTAGATAAGTCTAAACTCACTGGAGTCAAACCAATCGGCATTGCATTAATGTATGTTACTTCTAAATTTGGTTGTTTATGACTATCTAAAATTAAAACAGTAACATCAGATGTATCACCGTCTGGGCTATTTTTAAGTTTGTCGTATTGATTTAAATTATCTGGAGTACCAATACCTTTGAGCCATTCAAAAATTTCACGGTAGTTGCTCATGTTCTCATCAATAATAAATGTCAAATCTAAATCAGCATAAGCCAAATGGTCACCGACAGAGTAGTAAGCACGAAGTGGAGTATCGCTCTTAACTGCGTTTGTAGTAATAGATGGCAGCAGAATTTTATTTGAGAAAAATTCTACATGAGGTAATCTTTTGAAGATTATTTTAAATCCAGCTGATGATAAATAGTTATTAATCATACAATAAATTCCAATGATTGTTTATTATACTATTTATACGAGGCGAACTATATAATGTTTTCAAAACCCAAGAACCTAAATTTCGAGATGGATACTGCTGATTTATCCATTAATCATATCAATTCCCTTTATTATTCCTTTTTCCAACGAAAAGATTACGACTGGTGGCACGAGGTATTACCTGGTGATATTGTAGTTGATATCGGTGCTCAAATTGGAATGTTCTCAGCTAAAGCACTTGATGCTGGTGCAAAGAAAGTTTACATGATTGAATCCAACCGTAAGCATCTCAAAACAGCTATTAAAAATTGTGCCGAAGCTTATATTGGTATGGAACAAGATGAACTACCAAAACTAATGCCTATTGATGCAGCTATGGGTAGAACAGATTTAGATAAAACAATTGCAATGGAATATGGTGCAACTGAAGATACTAAACTAATGTCACTAAGAGAATTAACTGACTATTACGATATACAACATATTGACTATTTAAAAGTATCAGCAAATGGTGCAGAGTTTAATATATTGCATGAAGATAATTTAGATTTTCTTGGGCAGAATGTTCGCTTCATTGCAGTAAGAGTCAATTATCAATCTTTTTATGGAAGCGATCAACGCTTTGAAAATTGGAGAGATACTGTTGTTAAACCATTTATAGATATGGGTCGTGTTTATGCACAAGGCGATGCAACACTTGATGTAATGTTCCAAGAGAATTGGAAACATGTTTTACCATCAAGCTTTATGTTGTATATTAAGAATTGGTAGAATTACCAGTGGTGAATAGCGTTTGCCATAATAAAGAAGCAAGTAATAAAGTTAACACCCACTACAATACTTCTTACAATTGTGATATACTTATCATAGGGCTCAGTCTTATCGTCTGAATATCCGCCAAGGCTGTATTGCCAAATTTTCCAAACTTTATTCATATTCGTGCACGAAAGTTTTGTCAGAATCAATACCTGCTGTATAGCATACTCTGCAGAATTGACCGGCACCTTCTACATACCCATATCGCATATCAACATGAGTATCTTTAGTGTATTCTGTTTCAATGCCACACATGCCGCACTTGTCTTTTTCTTGGTTCATATAATCACCTGCTGTTGTAAATTTTAAATCATTCATAGGTAGCTGCCTCAACAAAAAATTCAATGGTATCTTCAATGCTTCCTATTTCAGCAATAATCCATTCACCATCAGCTCCTGCTGGAGTTGTTTCAAGTTCTGCATATTGAGTAGACCACTTTTCAAATAGTTCGTCCATTGTCATGCCATCAACTCCTTTCCTACTAAAGTTAACCTTAATAGTAACTTCAGGTCCGTCAATAGTATAGTTAACATAGAGCTTGTATTCTGTACCTTTAATTCTTTGTGTTTGGTAAACAGAACCAGAGGAGTTTGTTGTAGTTGCTTGAGTAACGCTTTCGAGCTCTGGATGAGCATTCCAAAATTTATGTGATTCTGCAACTGGATTAATTTGAGTTTTTAACCACTCATCACGAAGAACACTGATAGGAGTTTTGACCCATAGTTCATCATACATTCCTTTGATTTTATTAAGCTTTGGTTCGAGTACATTGATTCGCATAGATTCAGTTGCAGCTTGAACAGCTTCAACAGCATCTCGACCTTCAGTAAACTTTTCTAAGTTTCTGCCGATAATAATTAGATTGTCGACATCTACAGGTTTATCTTTAAGATGGTCTAGGCATCTCATTTTAACACCTTTACCATCGTATTGTGGGTTTATAGTGTTATCAAATTTTCCATTAGGATAGTAGCCGTATTGGTAGTACCCAAGTGTTTTCATAAATTCAGCGGTGTATTTCATAGTATCTCCATTATATAAGTTTTAAGTCACTCAAGAATTGCTTTTTAGGTGTTGCCTTATTCCAAAAGTCTAAGTCCTTCTCAGCTTGCTTGATTTGTTTTTCCAAATTCAGAATCTCTTCTGATGTTAAGTTAGAAAATGGTATTGCTAATAGTCGGTCGAGCAAGACACTTGCTTCTGGTATGTGTGATATAATATCATCGCCTATTTGCTTTTTGTTCTTATTTTTAAATGTGATTTTATCATCAAGTACAAGTTGGATAAATTCCATTTTAATTTGTAGCCATATTTTTGCTGCTTCAAATGTTGCAAGGTTCTTGTCAATACGCTTCTGCAATACACCGAAACGGTAATCACAAAAGTCTTTAACAAGAATACTCACATCATCGTACTCTCGTAACTTACCATCTTGGTCAATCACAGTACAGTTTTGGCTAAGTACTTTTGATAATTTAAATTTGTTAATAGTCTTAGCATCATTCCATTTTGCTGATGATGCAAGTTTGAGTTTAACGTTAAACTTAAAACCACTCTTATCACAAAGGTCTTCGTAAGATACTATATCTCCGTCATCTTCGAGTTTATCTAATACCTTTACATACCCTTCCCTGTCTAGTCCATAAGGTACTTCAGTGATTGTGAGTTGTGTCTTAGATGTCTTCTTATAAACACCAGTTACGGTATATCGCTTAGGCTCGAGTGGGTCTTGTTTAACTGTACCACTAAACTCTGGGAATTTTATCTTAATTGTATCGGGCGATATTTTCTTTGTTCGTAAGTATTCCTCACAAGCAGCAGCTAAACTATCTGGGCAATGTGGTAGAATATTTGTAGCGAACCCTGTTGCAATACCTTTAGTGCCATTTGCTAATACTAATGGAATCACTGGTAAGTAATGTGCAGGTGGCTCATGCTCTGGGTCTTCATGTACTGGACTCAAATCTACATCTTTAACATACTTAGTAAAGTTGTCATGTAGTCGAGTATAGACATAACGAGGGGCACCGGCGTCTTGTATTAGTCTTGTACCAAAGGAGCCTCGGCCTTCAACTAAACATATGTTGTTATTCCAAGTCGCGGCCATGAGCTGACCAGAACCGGCTGCGCTCCCCTCACCATGATTGTAACCATAATCTGATATGATACCAGATACGGCGGAAACTTTTTTGAAATCTCTTTTTGTGTTTTGAATACTGGAGTATAGGTAAAACCTTTGCACGGGTTTTAGTCCGTCAATCATATTTGGTATCGCACGATTTTCAACAGTGTACATTGCAAATGATTTCCACTCTCTTGCGGCAACATTTGACAATGGGTAATATTGATTGTCGTCATTAATATAGTTTGTTAAATCACTCATGCGAACATAAACTCCTTTCGTAAATTACTATCCTTACCAAACATCATTTGGAAAAGACCGGCATCGTCTACTGAAACAGTATCGTACCGTGGTTGGTTAATTATAACATCATATTCCTCTTCTGTCAACGATCCGAGTCCTTTAATGTAACGATGTTTCCAATTTGAATTCTTTTGCTTGAACTCAGATGCATCTTCGTAAGTATAGAACCACTCAACTCTATCCTTAAATGTGGATATCATAATTGGAGTACGAGTAATTTTAACTCTATGCTCAAGAAGTAGTCGTGGCCAGAACTTATAAAAGAATGCAATTAACAATGGACTGATGTGACCAATACCATCGTGGTCGGCATCTGTTAAGGTAGCAATATGTTTATATGTCATATTGTCAACACTGTCTTCGTCGTTGATGTCAAGTCCTAGTACAGCTACCAATTCAGATAGTTCTTTGTTTTTCAGAACATCTGCAGGTTTCATATCCCAAGTATTCATAATAACACCACGCAATGGAAATGCTCCAACCTTGTTTGGGTCACGAACTTTTAATAAGAATCCCATAGCTGAGTCACCCTCTACAATTTTAAGAGTAGCATCATCTTTGTTAGCAGAAATATGTTTTGCAACTTTGACTTTACGTAATTTCTTTTGAGCCATTGTTGCAGCACGTTTGTCTGCAGCTAACTTCTTAGCAAGTTGAGCTTCAATAATTGGGTCAATGATAACTGGTGTATTGAGTATCTTACGAGCAAGGAAATTATAATCCTTAATATCACATGTTTCTAAGTGAGCTCTTACCTCTGCGAGAGAGTTAGTTAATCTCTCTTTTGTTTGTGAGTCAAATTTTGGATTCACAAAGTTTCTTGCGAACATTACAAAAGTCAGTCCACCTTTAATAGTTGTCTTTGCAACTTCAATTTTATGTTTACGCTTAATAAGAGTAATGAGTTCATCAACAGTATTGTTAACAAGATGCTCTACATAGATTCCACCTTGTCTTGTATTAACTCCGTTTATATAAGAGGTAGTTCTGAATCCATCTTCAGATGGTGCAAAGAAGAATGATAGATTATCGCTCTTGTCAATAACTGTATCTTCACTATATTGTAAAGCATATTTCTTTAAATCATTGATCGCTATTCTTTTGTTGTTAAGCGAGAAACGAATTTCCGGAAACGACATCGATAAAGATATAAGTCTATCTTCAAGCAAGTCCAGCGTACCCAAAGTTGATAGTGAATTTGTCTCAAATAAGCTGAAGTCTGGCGTGAAAGAAACTTCCGTTCCACTACCCGCTCTTTTCTTTTCTTTAACATTTACTTTGTTACCCCCGTCTGTACAAGTTACTTCAAGTAAGTTTCCACCTGACCAAGTTTTACCTTCGAAAGATGTGGATAAGAAGTTGGTTGCTGCTGAACCAACACCGTTTGTTCCAATAGTGACTCGTTCATCATCAAATGATGTTCCTGCATTGACTCTTGTCCATGCTGCAACTGGTCTTTGTATCTTTTTATTAGATGCTTCGTCATGTATTTTGTCGTGAGGAATACCACGGCCATTATCATTTACTGTAATTGTATTTGTTGCTTCATTAACAGTAACATTAATTTTATTAGCCTTTTTAAAATTAGTACGAATGGCTTCATCAATAGCATTATCCAAAATCTCATCAATCATCTTAGTGAGAGCAGGAACGTATTCTACAGCTTTCCATTCGCCTAATACAAATCTTTCAATAGATTCTTTAGAGCTTGAGCCCATGTACATGCCGATACGCTCTCGAACATGTTGACGAGCTGTCAGTATTCTAAATTCTTCTTGTTTTTGTTTTGCCATTAAGCAACCTCGTTTTGAGCTTCAAACCACCCAGTTAACTCTGCATTTCCTCTGCAGAAATCTCCGTCTTCCATGAGAAACTCAGCAGAGTAATTCTCACGGTCTAAGTAACCACCGCCGAGTTCAGCAGTCCAAGTTTCGATTTTCTCGAGAATCTCAGACCTCATGTAACCCATGTCACGATTGTCAGTCACTTTCATAAAAGTAACTTGTCCAGGCTTACCACTGAAGAGCGTAAACTCTGTAATAGTTTCCCAGTCTTCGCAGACTTTCTTGTTGTAGTCAACAACATCCGCTGAAATTATATATTCAGCAGTGTGGTCGTTACTCACAGTGATGTGAGATGAAATGGCTTCAACCACGCTATCAACGTCGATATCCTCAGCACAATTAGGCATAACGTAAGTCGTGCCACCTTTGAACTTCCAGCCCTGTGGGCATTCACCCTGGCCATCCCAGTCCCATGCTGCATAGTTCTCTTTGTATTGAGTTTGTATAACGAGTTTTTTCATGTTTTCACCTTTTCCATTAATTTAATATGAGACTATTGTAACACGTTCTTTTGCATTTGTCAACCCTTTTTGTAAAAAAAGTTGAAATTGTTTCAAATAATTGTCTTGCCTCGTGTGCATGTACGTAACGCGTTATAAAAGGTACATTCATTTTCAAGAGATTTTTAAGAAACAATGTTGTGGGTTAGAGAAAAACGCTCCAACCTCGTCAAATCCATATAATACACATCCGTCGTTCACTGGGTCAAACCCGTGAGCGTATTCCACAAGGTCGAAGCCAAATGGAATTGTACCGGTAAAGGTATTCATGTCAATCTTTATAATTTCTGCTTTCATCTCAATTTTCCTTCTTGTTTGATTTAATAGTACTATTCTAACACAACAAGAGGGAATTGTCAACATGTTTTTGCATTTCTTTATATCTTTTTGGAATATACATATAACTACGTGTTCTAAATGATTTGTAAAAAAGGGTTGACAAATACTAAAAACTATGTTAGAATGACTCATCAACTTTAAACAGGAAACACTATGACAGTACAATACAACTATAAAGACGACGGAAGATACTATGGAATCCCAAAGGATTCTACTGTAGTATGGAAACCCACTATATATCCAGCTGACAAGTTTGACTACGATAAGATTAAAGCAAGAGTAGCCAAAATGAGAGATGAAGGAAATAAAAAGGGCCTTGAAACAATGAAGCGAAACTTCGAAAAAGTAATGCAGGATAACCCTGGCGTATTCGACCATTTTGCAGAGATATTCCAAACTAAATCCAAATAAGGAAACAACATGAAAGTAAAACTCATCTCTCACTCTCAAGCTCCTCATGCAGCTAATGATTCAGCTCTTGATTTAATAGCCTATTGTGCTCGTGTGAGTAATCCATCTAATCAATCTAATAAGGAAACAAATGAAAAGCTCGTTAAGTACCTTATTAAACACAAGCATTGGTCACCCTTAGAAATGGTATCAGCTTGTATTGAAATTGAAACGACTCGTGATATTGCTCGCCAAATCCTACGACATCGTTCTTTCTCATTCCAAGAGTTTAGTCAACGCTATGCAGACCCTACTACTGATTTAGCATTTGAAGTACGAGATGCTCGTTTACAAGACCTTAAGAACAGACAGAATTCTATTGAGATAGACCGACTTGATGAATACCAAGGTGGATTGCAAGATCGTTGGTATCAAGTACAACAAAGAGTTATCGACGAAGCAACAACAGCATATAAGTGGGCAATAGACAATGGCATCGCAAAAGAACAAGCTAGAGCAGTACTTCCAGAAGGTAACACCATTTCTCGTATGTATGTTAATGGTACCCTTCGTAGTTGGATTCATTTTATTGAGCTCCGTTCTGGTAACGGTACTCAGCTTGAGCACATGGATATCGCGAAAGAAGTAGCCTCTGTGATTTCAACGATTTTTCCTATGGCTAATGACTTTGTTGAAAATAATTAAACTTTTTTCACAAAAAGGGTTGACAAACGATACAAAACGGTGTACAATAGACCTATATTAACCAAATGGAAAAAGGAAAAAATATGAGAAACGACATGATAGAAACCGGTGACACAGTTCTTTATAAGAACGAACAAGGTCAAAGAGTTCAAGCTTTAATTAACAAGCTTAGCAAAGACCACATGGTTGTAAGACCATCAACAATCGATTTCGAGTATGCTGGAGGCGACGTCTTTTCAGATGAGCGTTATCCAGAAGTTAAACTCACTGAAAATATGTTTGACGACATATCTTTGGAAATTTGGTCAGACGGCAGAGGATGTGACAACTCTGCAATCGGAGTGAGCGGATGCCACGAACCATGGAAATGGGTGTGGATAGAATCTACTCAAGTAGCTTAATAAAGGAAAAGGAGAATATTATGAGCAACACAACAAATGAATGGGCAAAGATGTCAATTGTAGATGAAGTCTGCGAGATGTCAAACGCTCAAATAGCAAACGAACTCGGTCAGCCGTGGAGAGCATTAGCAATTAGAACCAATGCAAGGGACCAACTCATCGAAGAGTTAGTTCAACAAAGGTTTGAGCTACAAGGAGGGCTACATGGTTGATTATTACAAAGAATTTGGTTTAAAGGAAGGTGCAACAGAAGCAGAAATTAGAGCTGCAGTTGGAGCACCCTCAGTTGAAGAAGAAAGCACCTGTATGTGCGGTGAATTAATAAACGATTGTGAGGACGCATACACTCACATTACTCACGGAGTTTAAAATGAAAAACAAACTATTTGAAGCGTCGAAAGACATTGGATTTGGAATTGCACTTGTAGCAGGAATTGCAGCTACATTCGCTGGGCTAATTTACTTTATGGAATTGGTTAACATGACAAAAGATAGCATCAGGTTAATGATTGCTACTCCTTTGTTCCTCTATTTCTGTTGGGCATTTGGTGGATTGACTCGAGACATTCTCAAAAGGAATTAAAAGTTATATCCTTATAACAAACTATTATAACGAAAAGGGTTGACAAATGCAAACAAACAGGTTATAATAGTACTCATAAATTAATGGAAAAGGAAACTATATTATGAATTATAAAGTGAAAGAAAATTTCTCAAGCTCTGGAACATCTTTACAGGGCGAACTCACAGCTTCTTACGAAGACCTCGTCGATTGTTTCGGCGAACCACAATACACTGAAACATCAGGCGACGGAAAAGTCGATGTTGAGTGGAATCTTAAAATCACAGAGCCAGACTTTAACGAAGAGCAAGATGTCACAATCTATAATTGGAAAGATTATGATGGTGGCTTAGAATGTAAAACTAATCCAAGATATGAATGGCACATTGGTGGCCGTAATGTTCTTGCAAGTGTTTACTTAAAAGAAGCATTTAACGAAAGACTCTGGGAGGTAGCATAATGTCAAACAAATCTTATAAAGCTGTAATGAAAGAGCTTAAAGCTATTAAGAAGCAAATGGATAGAGAAGCTTCTCACGAAAAGTTTCAAGCAATGAAAGAAAATGCTAAGAACGAACGAGCTGCAGACAATTTAGCTCGTGACAAACAACCGTTTGATTTGTATTATGCTGAGGATAAGTTCAATCCATCTCTTGAGATTGGGTATGAGCAAAAACCTGGTTTTAGCGATACATACTAAATGGAATTAATAGCTTACTTCTTAATCACAGTTTTCTTTACTGTGTTAGCTGTAAAAACTATTATAGTAGGATTAGAAATAATGTACAAATATGCATTTACTATTTTAACACTAATCCTTTTGATTGCAATATTTGCTTAGGAATATATAATGATTGTAGATATAACCGGCCCTCGTGGTGGCAATGTACCAAATGACCTTCATGCAATGGCTTTAATAGCTATTGATTCATTTTCAAAACAGCTTGGAATCTCAAGGCTTAAAACAAATATTCACGTAAAGTTTCACCATAAACTTTTTGTTGAAAACAGTTCTGAAGGTCTTTGTGAATCTGTCGACACTCGTAACTTTATTGTCGATGTTGGTCTATATGGCAATTGGTTATCAACTCTTGCTCACGAAATGGTACACGTCAAACAATTTGCTCGTGGCGAACTATCAAGTTCACTACAGCATTGGAAAGGTAGGGACCACACAGACACAGAGTATTGGGACCAACCTTGGGAAAAGGAAGCCCGACGCTTACAAAACAAAATGGTACTACAGTTTGAGAAGGATTTAAATAGCTAATGTCACCATCAGAATTTTTTAAATTGTTGGAAAAGCACGATTGGTATTATCACTATAGTGACGACCATCGTGCGTGGGAAAAGGGTAGTAAGGAATCTAAGCGTATCCAAGCGATAGCTCAAGAGATTCCTTTATTCTTAGAAATGTATAGGGACTACTCTAATTTTGTGTTTACACCTAAAGATGAGTTCGGAAGAGATAGACCAAAATTAGCAGACTACTTAAGTTAGTTATCAAATAACGCGCTTGTAGCTCAGTGGATAGAGCAGTAGCCTTCTAAGCTATTGGTCGGAGGTTCGAATCCTCCCAGGCGCGCCAATTAATGCCTCGGTGGTGAAATTGGTAAACACAAGGGACTTAAAATCCCTCGGCAGAAATGCCTTGCCGGTTCAAGTCCGGCTCGAGGTACCACTTTTAGAGATAGGAAAGAAACATTGAAAGCAACTGCTACAGAAAAACCATACATTCAGTTGATATGTAATCCTTACGAACATAGCTCTTCTGTTAATACTCGTGTTACTATTGATGTGATGCAAAAAGACTTATCACGTGATGACATGGTTGAAATATTTGAAACTTTCATGAAGGCAATGGGATATTCTTTTAGTGAGAAAGAATCTCTTTGTATAGAAGCTTATGACTGATAAAAAGATTCCAATGAAGGGTGGTGACGAATATGACGCCTTTACAACAGCTCGTAAGTTTTATAAATATCTAGATAGGTCAGGTGTTGTTAAGAAGATTAAAAGACAATATAACAAAAGGTTTAGAAAACATGGAAAGGAACAAATTAAATCCAGTAGCGAAGAACTGTAATAAGTTCAATAAACCTGCTACGCATACTGATCGCAAGAAGGCTATGAAAAAAGGATATTTAAAACATGGGGCACGGCTAGGGCCAATCTCTTATTTGCAATAAAAGATTCTGTAGGGGCAGAACCTACATGCTCCACCACTGAGATAGATTATGAAAGAAAAAGCTTATATATTTGATGTAGATGGTACGTTAACTCCTAGTAGAGGTGTTATGGATGCCGAATTTAAAGAACTCTTTTTAGCTTTTGCAAAAGAGCATACTGTTTATCTCATAACAGGTTCTGATAGACCAAAAACATTTGAACAAGTAGGCTTTGAAATTTACGAAGCTTGTAAAGCTGTGTACCAATGTAGTGGTGGTGAAGTATGGGAAGGTAATCGAAGAGTGAGAAATCACGATTGGAAGCCATCATACGAGATTAAACATTATTTAGAAAACATGATACACCACTCAAGATATCCTATTAAAACTGGTAATCATCTTGAAGTTCGTACAGGAATGCTTAATTTAAGTACTGTTGGTCGTGATTGTACTCAACATCAAAGAGAAGAATATGCTAAATGGGACGCTGTACACAATGAGCGTAAAGCATTATCAGGCCTTATTGAGAAACAGTTTAAAGATTTACAGACATCTATTGGTGGTCAAATTTCCATTGATATATACCCGAAAGGGCTAAACAAAAGTATTATCGCTAATGATTTAAATGAAGAATACGAATTATATTTCTACGGAGATAAATGTCAACACGGCGGTAACGATTATCCATTGGCAATGATGATTAAACTCGGTCATTATGGTAAAACATTCAATGTAAAAGATTGGAACGAAACAATGGAATATTTAAAAGAGGAAACAAAATGAGTACAGAAACAGCAGGAAGAAAAAAGATTACTTACAATCACCCAATTAAAGAAGGTGTTGTATTAGAAGTAATTGGAACAATAAACGAAGTCAGTGACTCGACAACATTCGTGCGAAGACTTGATGGTATTATAGTTGATATACCAACAGAACATATTACAAATACGGAATCATTAACTTAATGGTTTCTGACCCGGTCCTTGCTATGAAAAAAGAAGTTAAAGAACAGTACAAAGAAAGTACAATGTCTAAAGCTGGAAAGTTGGCTATGGAGCTCAATGCTGAACGTAGTCGCCTTCGTGCTGAAATGGAAGAACTTCAAGAACAGGTAGATACATTTGCACCTAGTACACCAACAGGTGGATTAGATAGTTATGTTAAATGGATAGCAACAATTTTTGCTGTCGTTGGCGTATTTCTACAAAGTGCAGGGTTTATGACAGAAGGTAAAATAGCATATGCATTGAGCTCGATCGCTTGGGTATATGTTGGTCAATGTTGGAATGATAAAGCAATTATGATTGGTAGTGCAATCACTGGTACAGCAGTACTGATGAATTTAGCGGAGCTTATAAAATGATACGTAGTGAACGTGGTGAAAAGAAATTAGATTGGTATATTAAGTGGGTAGCAAGTTTCTTTGTTTTATCTGCTATTATATTCCGCTCATCTGGTCAAGATTACCATTTATTAGATTTATATTTTAGTTTTATTGGTATTGGATTGTGGATGTGGGTTTCCATCTTATGGGAAGACAGAGCACTAATACTTTTAAACGGAGTAGGATGGTCATTTTTGGCTGTGGGTATTATGAAAGACCACGGCTTATTTTGGCTTAACTGGTGGCAATCTCTTTTGGGGTTGACAAATTAAAGCAAACGTGTTATAATAACATATTACAACATCTCTCCTTAGCTCAGCTGGATAGAGTACCTGGCTACGAACCAGGCGGTCGGGAGTTCGAATCTCTCAGGGGAGGCCAATTTAGAGGAAATATTATGAACCAAAGTGAAAAAGGTAATTTGCTAGAAGCATTAAAGAAAGGAACAGTAACTGTATCTTTTCGTAAAATTGACACTGGTGAGTTGAGAGTAATGCCATGCACTCTTAACCCAGTAGTATTAGAAGCCAATGGAGTAACGAATAAAGTCAATGTACAAGGTACAGACACTGAAGCGTTTCCAGTATGGGCATTAGATAAAGACGCATGGCGATCATTTAGATTAGATACCGTAGAAGGTTGGGAGGTATTAGGTGAGTAGAAGTAGTTCAATTCGTAGAGAAACAGTTCAAGGCGATAACGCAAGTGGAAGCAGTGGACCAGATTCCATGTATGTAGTTGACTTAATTGAGAACGGAAGAGTCGTAGAGTCTCGTAAGTTACCAGGTAAAAGTCAATCCTATGCAAACGATGTTGCAGAAAATTGGAACTCAGGCTTAATTCAATTGTTAATTGATTAATAAATAGCTATGAGATTATTCGAGTATAGTTATAAAGGTATTAGATTATTTTCTGAAAGACCTTACGGCTATAAAAGATATATTGCAGTTCATGCTGATGGTAGAGAAACCATGTATAGTGGACTGTGGTATAAGCTCGATAAAGTTAAAGAGTTAATACAACAAGAGTCTGATAAAGAATAATGTATTTTGTAGCAAACACACAATCAGGTAGAATCGACAGTGCACTCGAAGGCATGAACGATGATAACATTGAAGCATTTGGAGATTGGTCTATTGCCAATACCAACTTTCATGTTGTTAGAATACCAGATGGTAATGAACTTACCAATGAAACAAAATGGTGGGATTTTTCTGCTAATACAATAATGGATAAAACTGAAGTGAGTTTAACCTATTCGCATACAGCAGTAGATAAAGATTTCTTTTCTAATACTGAAATCGCTGGTATTGCAGACCCAGAAACTGGATTACCTGTAACTATAGGTAGAGCAGACGCAGAAGACGAACCAACATTAGTTTTATTTAATGACTTTAGTGAAATTACCGTACCTGCTAATACATCAGTGACCATCTCAGACATTCCAACAGATGACTCTTATATATGGGTTAACAACGAATTAGTTAATACTACAGAGACAATCACAGTGACTTGTCCTGCTATAGTAGAGATTGATGCACCCCAGCACTATCGTAAAGATATAGAAATAAGGTCAAGCTAATGCCATCAACAAGGTCAGGAAATCCACAATACTATTCAGAGCTTCAGCAATACTATGGTGGAACAAATCCTATCTATAATTCAGAATACCGAAGCCGCGATGGTTCGTGGGCTTGGGGTTCTATGTCAGATAGTAATTCTCATAGAGTTCGTGGTCGACCAAGATTTAATCAAAGACCCGGCCCAGAACGTATTTCGTATTGGTTCTACTCAAGTGGATGGTATATTCGTTTTAATCCAACACTTCCACCATATACAACAACAGATTATGGTAGACCAATAGGAACTTCAACATACTATTACGGTAACACTACATCTACAAGTTATCCATCACAATTTTCAAGTGCTTGGTCTACGGCTAATGTTATGAGATGGTTTGGTGGAACAAGATACTACTTTATGCAAGCTCATAACGGAGTGAGTGGATACAGAACAACTCTTGGATATTATTGGATTATCTGGTCTGACCAAAGACTTAAAACAAATATCAAATATGTCGGTGATGTTAATGGTCACAGAACATATACTTGGGAATGGAACGAATTAGCAAATTCTCTTGGAGTAAGAGGAATATCATCTGGAGTACTTGCACAAGAAGTCAAGGAATATATGCCAGAAGCTATCGTAATGAATTCTAATGGATATTATCAAGTTAACTACAAAATGCTAGGATTAAGATGAGCGAAGAAATTTGGACACCAAACACAGTAACAATGCCATCAGGTATTGAAGTACAACCACTTTCCGATAACGACCCACAAGAAAATACAGTATTGGAATGTTTAGAAAAAGCAAAACAACAATGGCTATCAGAAAATCCTGGTAGTACAGAATTTGGATGGGATTTAATCTCAGACTTAGAACGTGATTCCTATGTCGAACAACAGATGGTAGATGCAGGATTCACTAAATCATTTATGCCATCTGGCCACGTGAATTGGGAATTATAATATGAACTATAAAGGACACAACGTCGAAACACTTACATCAGTTAAAAAGAAAATAATTGATGATGCTACTAAACCATTTGATGCATTTAACGAAGGACCTTTCAAAAACTCGTTAAACAAAATGGATGGCGTATTTAGAAAAGAAGCAATTTCATATAGAGTACATAACGGATATCTATATAAAGAAACAGCGATCAGAGATTTTTCAGATGGTGACTATCACGACACTGTCAAAATCGAAACATTACATTCTGTAGAAAAATAAAACAAAGGGACCATTGCGGTCCCTTTAGAAAGTAAAATGAATCTACTTCTTCATCATAGCTTGTGCACCAAAGAACGCGGCAACAATACCAGCAACAGCAATAAAATATACTCCTGCCATGTCACCCAAGATATCAGCTGCTTTTTCATAACCGACTACATTAGAGCCAATTACTAAAACAGGATATGCTAACATTCCATATAATGAAAACCATGCCATTTGACGCTGTGCATCTCGCATCGCATCAGCATCTTCGAGCTCTTTTCTTTTGAACTCAAGAAACATATCATGCTCAACTTTAGTGACTTTTCCGTCTCCGTTAGTATCAGCAGGGTGATATGCTTTTGATTCTACTTTCTTATCTTCATCAGCCATTATTTTATGCCTCTGTTTTCCAAAGTGTCCATGCACCGTATAATAAACCGGCCCATGCTACTAGTTCGATGATTCCACCGAAAAGTAAATATCCACCGCAAACAGCAATAATTAAACCGCCATCCCACGATGTTCTTTCTCCTAGTCTGTTAAGAATCCAATCTTTACCAAGATTAACAATTCCTTTTATACTATCTAAATTTAACATACAATTTCTCCGTTGTTATTTTTATCAAATTAGCATGACTATGAAACTATTTATAAATAAGCTTTGTGAAAACCAACAATATAATGGAGTCATCAATGTCAAACAACCTTAAAGCTCTCACCAAAGAGCATCACGATAACGCAGAACGAACAGAATTCGCAGATATGCTATTGAGTGGAAATATTCCACCAAGACTATATCAACAATATTTAGCAGCTCAATTAGCTAACTATTCAGCACTTGAAAGTGCAGTTACAATACCCATCGAATTAGAATCTATTTTTAGGTCAACACAAATCGAAGATGATTTAGTTGAAATCGAAAATATGTATGATTTTGATGAAGTTGAAGAACCTTTAAAGAGCGTAGTTGAATATCAAAAACACATTGACGTACTCTACGAAGACGGAAACAATACTGGTTTATTAGCTCATTTATATGTAAGACATTTTGGTGATGCTCACGGTGGTCAAATTATTAAGAAACATGTTCCTGGTACTGGAGCTATGTATGAGTTTGACGACAGGAAAGCACTTATCACTGGAGTAAGAGCATTACTTGATGATGATATGGCTGATGAAGCTAGAATATGTTTTGAATTCGCAGAGCGCATGTTCTTTGAACTTATAGAACTCTATCACGACAATCCAGAAGATTATGATAGCAGTGAAACAATATTAACAGAACTTCAAAAGTTTGACGAATGATAGTTGACTCAGAATTATTTGACCAATTAAGAAAACTTGCAGCAAGACTCATAGATGACTTTGATTCCTCTATGACAAGAGTTGAAAACCCTAATCATATTCACGCTGGTGATTTGCCGGGATGGTCAGATTATTTTTGGGAAAGCGATACAATTCGTAAAGCTCATTTAAAGACAATAGAACCAGTTGGTAAGAACAAACTTTGGCTAATGCATATCAATGTATTTCCACAGCCTCATGTTAACTTACCAATTTTTGGTTTGGATATAGTTGCAAATCCTAAAAAAATCTCTGGATGTTTCTGTGACTATTCTCCTATTACTGAAGGCCCTCACTCCTATCTAGATAAATTTAAGTACGAGACTGAAGGGTTAACATGGACCCGTGCAAGGGTCATGCCTGATTGGGCTATGGAAATATTTAGTCCTAATATTGTAGGAGCAGGAGCGATAAGAGAAGGCGAAGAGACAGAACAACTTTGTCAAATGGCAATCAATCTTGCTTCATTTTATACAATCGAAATGGGAAATCCTATCTATAGACAAGACAAGGAACTCAATACAATAGAAGCACAGAACAAGTATTGCCGTAATCAGAAGCTCAATCGTATGCTACATACTTCTATTCTGAAGATGGGAATATCCGAAGAACTCAAAGACCAATATGTCAACAAAGTTTTATTTGAAGAAGTATAGCAAATAAAGGTTGACAAATCCATCACAACGTGTTATAATATACTCTCATAAAGGCAATAAGGCCTTTTACCTACAGAATATACTAACATGTCGAAGAAAACATCTTTTTTAAACATATTAACGAAACATGTTGACAGCATGGACATAATAGTATATAATAACAGGATATTATGACTAAGAAACAGAAAGCAGGAGAGAAGGATAAAATGGGTGTGATTACGCTGACGCCAGATAGAATACATCACGAAATCTCTTCAAATTTATCTAAGGGTGTTCCTTATATTGATGCTCTAGTAGATTTTGCAGAAAAGAACAACTTAGAAATTGAAACGATAGCTCAAATCGTAAAGAAGAGCTCAATACTAAAAGAAAAGATTAAAACAGAAGCCATTAGTTTACGAATGGTTAAACCAGAAGAGCCCAACTTAGACGACATTATTAAAGGTTGTTAAATGGTAGATTCTGGATTTGAAACATATATAAAATATCTAGCACTCAAAAAGCACTTCACATCTGATGGCTATGACTACCACAAATACAATGGTAAAGTCAGAGCTTCAATGGATACTTTTCGTACTAGAAAAGATGCATACAGTTTTGCAAAATTAGCAAAAAGAGATGATGTTGTTAACTTTATGCTTGCAAATTTTATAAATAATCCAAATATCTGGATAAGGCAATTACTCGATTATGAGGCCCAAGACAGATACAACGATTGGAGGAAAAAGCAAGAGTCATTGACTTACACTTTTAAATCCGAGCTGAAAAATCTCAAAGAAGATTGGACAGCAAATTTTATATCAAGGGATGGTCAACATCCATACATTATGACTATGTATAGTCAGAAGAAGATTTCATTAGAGACCTTCACCATTCTGACTCATACAGCCAATATTTTTGATTATTGGGGTGAAAAAATTGTTGACAAAATAATCTCACATGATATAATAAGACTATCTAGAAAGTATAAACCCTTTCTAGTATATGATGAACGAAAGTTTAAAGACATAATTCGTGTCTACTTTCAATTGTAATATTACGCTATATAACGCTATACAAGGAGAAAACTATTATGGCAACTACAAACTTTGCTTCGCTTAAGAAGAATCGTACGAAGTCACTCGATACGCTCAATGCGCAACTCGATAAGATTTCAACTAAATCATACCAAGACCCAAACGAGGGTAAATTCTGGAAACCAACAAGAGATAAAGCTGGTAACGGCTTTGCGATTATTCGTTTCCTACCTGCTTGTGAAAACGAGGAGATGCCTTTCGTAAGGATTTGGGACCATGGTTTCCAAGGCCCTACAGGACTTTGGTATATTGAAAACAGCTTGACTACTATTAACCTCGATGACCCAGTATCTGAATACAACTCTAAGTTGTGGAATTCTGGTATCGATGCTGATAAAGACCAAGCTCGTAAACAGAAACGTAGGTTGAAGTACACTTCAAATATCTATGTTGTCAAAGACCCAGGAAACCCAGATAACGAAGGTAAAGTCTTCATGTACTCATTTGGTAAGAAAATATTCGACAAGTTGAATGACTTGATGAATCCTACCTTTGAAGATGAAGAACCAGTAAATCCATTCGATTTGTGGGAAGGTGCAAACTTTAGACTAAAAATTCGTAAGTTTGAGGGTTACCCAAACTATGATAAGTCAGAGTTTGACTCACCAACACCGCTATTAGATGATGATGAAGCACTTGAAGGTGTTTGGAAACAAGAGCATTCTTTACAAGCTCTCGTAGAACCATCTAACTTTAAATCATATGATGAACTCAAGACCAAGCTCTTTAGAGTACTTGACCTTGCTAATGAAACTAACGAAGTTTCAGCTGCATCACCGTATGAGGCTAAAGAAGATGATGGATTTGATATCTCAAGCACTATTGCATCTGCGCCGACTCCGGCACCAGCTGCAGCAGAAACTGCATCTGTAGTAGATGATGATGACGATGACCTTGCAATCTTCAAGGACCTTGCTCGAAATTAATCTAAGGTGGGGGCTCTCGGGTCCCCATATTTACAGGAGAAAGTATGTCAACTAAAACAACAATCGATATGACCAATTTTGACTTCGGCTTTACAGCCATGACAGAAGATGAGTTATCAGTCGTACAAGAAACTAAAGCTCAAGCCGAATCTGCTACAGCATCAGCTGAAGACGCATCTGCAAGAGCTCAAATTATGTACGAAGCAATTATCCCATTGTTAAACAATCTCAAAGCGAATCCAGAAAAAGATTATATCTATTGGCCGAATCGTTATGAGAAGCTTGATGCTTTTGCAGATAAATTACATCAAATTCTAAGCGGAGAATAAATTATGAGTCTACTTGACAAAATGTTGAAGGCGGGGTCAGTCAAAGGGTCGACTGTCCTATCAAAGAGTTCCTTCTTTAATACCAAAGACCCAATACAAACAGAACTACCCATTGTGAATATCGCTTTCTGCGGCTCACTGAAAGGTGGTTTACTCCCAGGCTTAACTGTAGTAGCAGGTGAATCCAAGAGTTTTAAAACTCTACTTGGCCTATACTGCATGAAAGCTTATTTAAACAAATATCCAGATGGTGTTGCAATCTTATATGATTCTGAGTATGGTATTACTCCAGAATATCTTGAAAGCTACAACATTGATACCGACCGTGTTATTCACGTTCCAATCGAAGACGTAGAGCAACTTAAGTTTGATGCTACTAAACGACTAGACGAGATTGACAAAGGAGATAAAGTCTTTATAATGATTGACTCTATTGGTAACTTAGCTTCTCGTAAAGAAGTACAAGATGCCCTAGATGAAAAATCAGTTGCTGATATGACAAGAGCAAAACAGCTCAAATCATTATTCAGAATTGTTACACCTAAGTTAACAGGTAAAGATATTCCATTGGTAGCGATCAACCACACTTATAAAGAGATTGGTCTATTCCCTAAGAACATTGTTTCTGGTGGTACAGGTATTTACTATTCGGCTAACCAAATCTTTATCATTGGTAAATCTCAACAGAAAGAAGGTACTGACCTGAAAGGGTTTAAGTTCACAATTAATATTGAGAAATCCAGGTATGTTAAAGAGAAAGCCAAACTACCATTTACTGTGTTATATGATACAGGTATTCAGAAGTACTCAAGTTTATTTGAGTTGGCACTTGAATCTGGCCATTTGGCTAAAGCAAATCAAGGGTGGTATAATTTAGTTAATATGGACACGGGTGAAGTAATTGAACCTAAGCGTAGACTAAAAGATATTGAACAAGACAATGAGTTCTTTGAAGGACTGATTGCCGACCCAAGATTTAATGAGTATGTTGAAAAGAAATTCAAATTAACTACACTTGAAATGGGAGAAGCTAAAGATGATAGAGAAGACGATCTTATCGAATCTGATACTGAATGAGGCATATAGCCGAAAGGTTTTTCCTTATCTGAAAGATGATTACTTTGAAGATATCTCTTATCGCAAAATCTTTAACTCTGTTACTGAATATGTAGAGCAATACAAGGAGCCTCCCACCATAGAGGCTCTTAAGCTCTCGCTCGAAAAGCGTAAAGACTTAAACGAAGATACTTATAATACCATCCAAGATATGTTGGGTGAGTTTGAGATTGACAAAACAACTAACGCACAGTTCTTGCTTGACGAGACTGAGAAGTTTTGCCAAGACAAAGACTTGTATAATAGTATTCGTAAAAGTATTCTTATACTCGACGGACAAGATGGTGAAAACGATAAAGGTAATATTCCAAAACTATTACAAGATAGCTTAGGTATATCTTTTGACTCAAGTGTTGGTCACGACTTCTTAAATGACTATGAAGATCGTTATGAGCATTATCATCGTAAAGAAGAGCGTATTCCGTTTGACATCGATATTCTAAACAAAATTACTAAAGGTGGTTTACCTCGTAAATCAATGACTGTATTACTTGCTACGACTGGGGGTGGTAAATCACTACTCAAATGTCACATGGCAGCTAATCATCTCATGTATGGCAAAAATGTTCTCTATATTACTATGGAAATGGCTGAAGAAGAAATCGGCCGTCGTATTGATGCGAACATTATGGATATTACAATGGACGAAGTGAATGAGATTCCAAGAGATGTTTATGAAAAAAGACTCAGCAGATACAAAACAAAAACCACAGGTAAACTTGTTATTAAAGAGTACCCTACTGGTTCTGTTCATTCTGGTCACTTTAGACACTTACTAAATGAACTTGAACAGAAGAAAAACTTTAAACCTGATGTGATATTCCTTGACTATCTTAACATTTGTGCTTCATCTCGTGTAAGAGGTGCTGCAGCAGCAAGTAGTTATAACCTTGTTAAGAGTATTGCTGAAGAGGTACGTGGTCTTGCAATGGAGTTCAACTGTGCTCTTGTAACATCATCTCAGTTTAACCGTGATGGTTATGGCAACTCTGATGTTGACCTTACTAATACATCTGAATCTATGGGTATTACTCATACTGCTGACTGTATTCTTGGTCTTGTAACATCTGAACAGCTTGACGAACTCGGACAACTCATGCTCAAACAATTGAAAAATCGTTGGGGTGATATCAGTTGGTATCGTAGATTCTTAGTTGGTATTGATAGAGCAAAGATGAAAATCTATGAACTCGAAGAGAGTGCTCAAAACAATATTAACATGGACGACAGTTCCGGCGGTAACTCTGGAAAAAAGAGGCAGAGCTATGACGATGACGGACCAGTGTTCGACAAAACAGACATAGGTCAGCGACTCGGTAATAAGAGCAAAAGAAAAGGTGTTTTCAACAACGTTCAACTAATTTAGTTTTTATAAATAACTGAAACACCACATTTTAAGTTAAAGGTATTATGAAAAGTTTTAGTTCATTCGCTAAAGACAAAACGAAGAAGGAAGACAGCCCTTGTTGGAAATCTCACAAACAAGTGGGAATGAAAAAGAAGGGTGGTAATCTTGTTCCTAATTGTGTTCCTAAAGAAAGTGTAGATTTAGGATTTAGTGCATTTTTAGGTGAAGCTCCTATTGCTGTTCCAGACTTTACTGGAGATGAAGAATCATTTGCTATTGATGTTCTAGGTAAACTCGACGATGGTATATCAACTATTGAAAGTGCGATCGAGCTCGACAATAGACCTGGTAAATCTAATACTAAAAAGATTGGTATGTTCGCCATTATGAATGGTGATAAACGAGTTAAATTTGCTTCATTAGCAAGACAAATTATTGCTGATACTGAAGAGTTAGAAGAAGGCCCAGAGCCACCAGCTGATAGAATCGACAAAGATTTTACCATTAAACATAAGGACATGAGTAGATATATCTATGTTAACTCTAGACCTGATGGAAAAGCAAGTAAAGCAGGTGATGACCCTAATGAGTTAATGACCGCAGCTTTATGTCTTAAATCTAAATTAACTGCACCAAGTACAGTTGAAGAAATGGACGAGCTTATTGAATTTTGTAAGCAAGAAGCTAACAGTCGTAATGTTCTAGGTGCATCTGCAGGTCAAATTGCAAGTTTAGATGGACAAGATTATGTTAACCTTTGTCAAGCAGTATCGGCTGCATTAGCTATTCACGCTAACGGTTATGGTAATGCTGATAAAGTTTATTTAACAGGACAAGCTTGGGATAAAGACGTTAGACAATTCCAAATTACAAAATATGGAATGAAAGACTTTAATAGTTCTGATTTTATTTGTAAAAGGGGTGCTAACTTTATTGGTATATCTCTTAAAAAGAAAAAGAGAATCACAGAAGCAGACCCAACACTTATCAACAAATCATTTAGTACACTTTTCCAAGATAGTAAATTTAATGCAATGATGACAACTCTTGATAGAAGTGCAGCTGCATTTTATATTAAGGTACTCAGAAAAGCATCTCGTAATCCTAAACAATATAATGTACCTCCAGCCGTAGTTACTGCTATAAAGGGTGTTAAGTTAAGTCAAACCAATTGGAAAAAGTTTGTACAACGTATTCCAAACGATTTAATTAATTCAGAATTAAAATCAGCAGGTAATCGTAATTTATTCCAAAAAATGTTTACTATCATTATGAAGAATAAAGACTTAATGGCTAACCAATTAATTAATTTGATATTTAAATCAGATTTACGAACACTAAAGCAAGTCAACTTTGATTTTGCTCTTGTTACAGGTATTGGTGATTATGGTCCTCGTAAAGGTGTAGATGTTAAACCTGGTGAATACAAAGACATTGAAACGACATCAACTAAATTAAATACATTACTAAAAGACCAAGGCGTAGGATTTAGAAAAACACCAGGCGCAGTTCAAGCATTTGATGTAGGTGCTACGGCTGCTATGTTAAAGTTTGATTTAATGATTGGTGAGTTACCAGTATGTCACATCGAATTAAGATATAAAGGTAACTTTAGGTCAGCACCGAGTTTCCTAGCAAAAATGACAGACGAATTTAAAGCAGAATTCCAGGATAAAATAACATGATAAGGTTTAAGACATATTTGTCAGAAGCAGCTGGAGCTAATCTCCACATGACTCATTTAGAAGATGCTGTCTTAGATGGTGGAGTTAACGGAACACGAAATGTATTCCAATATCTTCAAGCACTTCGTGATATGCTTGGTGGTAATACAAAGGCACCAGTTAAAATATCAGTTAAATGGGACGGAGCTCCTGCTATCTTTGCAGGTACTGACCCATCAGATGGTAAATTCTTTGTTGCTAAAAAGGGAGTATTTAACAAGACTCCAAAACTATATAAAACAAATGCAGAAATAGATAATGACCTAAGCGGAGATTTAGGAGCTAAATTTAAAGTAGCTCTTGCAGAATTCTCTAAGCTAGGAATTGAAGGAGTAGTGCAAGGTGATTTCCTATATACGAACGACGATCTTAAAACAGAAAATATTGATGGAGAACCGCATATTACTTTCCATCCTAATACCATTGTTTACGCGATACCTAAATCTTCAGACCTCGGTAAACAAATTGAACAATCCAAAATCGGTGTGGTTTGGCACACAACGTACAGAGGCTCAACTCTTGACTCAATGCAAGCAAGTTTTGGAAAGGAGATATCAACAAAACTTAAAAAAATCCCGACAGTCTGGCACGTAGATGCTGTATTCCAAGACCACTCTGGTAAAGCAACATTTACAGCTGCAGAAACAAAGTCATTTAATAAACTCTTATCAGATGCAGGTCGTATATTCAGAACCATTAAGCCATACGCACTGAACGAATTAAAAGATAACGAAGAACTCAATAAAAGAATTAATACATTCATTAATAAGAAAGTACGAGAAAATTCTCGTATTCAAAACGTTCCTGCAGCGATCAACGATATGCAGAAATTTATTAATGAATATTATCAGAAAGAAATGGACAAGGTCAAATCACAAGCAGCAAAAGATAGAAAAGCTGCAGTGCGTGACAGTGTCTTAAAATATTTTGCTAAAGGTAATCTTAAAGAAGTTACCAAAGTGTTTACACTATATAATTTATTAGTAGATGCAAAAATGATTGTAATCGCTAAATTAAATTACAGCGATGGTTTAAGAACTCTGTTGAAAACAACTTCAGGATTTGAAGTAACAGGACAAGAAGGGTTCGTTGCTATTGACCATCTTGGTCGTAATGCTTTAAAACTTGTTGACAGATTAAACTTCAGCAAAGCAAACTTTAGTACAGAATATATTAAAGGGTGGCAAAAATAATAACATAATATCATGAGGTGATTGTATATGCCTACAAAATTACAACCGAGTCAGATGGTTAAAGACAGAAATACTGGCAAACTAAAAACAACACATTTTTATATGAAACAAACTCCTAAAGGTGAATTGTTTCAATATATTAACAACAAATCTGGTAAACCAAAAATCAAACAGAAATGTATGAACGAGTTAGCTAGACGCAAAATCGATATTGTTTGGGTTGACCCTAAAGAATAATCAGTCATTTTTATTATGAATTTAATGACCATAACAATTGACAAACACAACACAATGTGTTATAATAACTTTTTATCATAGGAGATTTATGAAATGGGACGAATACGCGATAGGGGCCATGACGGTGGAAACATCTGGCGATGGCAAACAATAGAGAAGTACGTACGTAAAAACAATTGGACAAAAGGAGCAGAACTTGGAGTATGGGTTGGAGAGACCTTTAAGCACTTGGTTAAGACATGTCACAATTTGCACATCATTGGTGTTGATTTGTACGAAGCTCAACCTGGCTACGATGGACCAGAACAATGGACGCGGGGCGAAAATGGCCATGCATGGGACCACGAGACATATTATCAGGACCTCGTTAGATTTTGCCAGGGTTACCCTGGTCGTGCCGAGATTATAAAAGATTTCACAACTGAAGCAGCAAAACAAGTAGACGATGAAAGTTTAGATTTTGTCTTTATTGATGCTGACCATAGTTATAATGGTGTTATGAGAGATGTAGAAGCTTGGGCACCAAAAGTAAGAAAAGGTGGAATGATTATCGGGCATGATATACATTTTCCAACTGTTAAGACAGCAGTTGTAGAACTATATGGTGAAGATGGTTATTTTGTTGAAGATGATTTTTTATGGTTTGTTGAGAAGAAGTAAATAATGAAAACAAAAGTGATTAATTTTTATGGTGGACCCTGCTCGGGTAAAAGCACAGCAGCGGCCGGTTTGTTTTATAAGATGAAGTTAGCAGGTTATAAAGTAGAACTCACAGATGAGTTTGCTAAAGAATGTGTATGGGAAGAAAACATCCCAATGCTAAAAGACCAATTATGGATATTAGCACATCAACATCGAAAAATACTTAGATTAGCAGATAAGGTAGATTATGTTATAACAGACTCTCCAGTATTGCTAAGTCCTATTTATCGTACTAAATATGGTGAACCAATGTATTCAGATACTATTGACACCATGGCTTTAGAGTGTTATAATAAGTACGATAATATCAATTTTATGCTAAGCCGTACTCGAGAAAATTACGAAGAAGATGGTAGAGCACAAGATGAAGTTCAAAGTATTCAAATTGATTTAGATATATTAAAACAGTTTGAAGCACTCGATATTCCATTTACCCAATTAGAAAGCGATGATAATGCATCAGCCGCTTATCGTTATATAGTGAGAAAACATGCACATTGAAATAGACAAAATTTACCAACGCGAACTACAGCGTCAACAATCAACAATTGAACTAATTGCATCTGAAAACTTTGCATCAGATTCCGTAATGAAATTATGTGGTTCAGAATTTACAAACAAATATGCAGAAGGTTATCCTGGTCGTCGTTACTATAATGGTTGCGAACAAATGGACGAGATTGAAAACTTAGCAATACAGAAACTTAAAGATATCTATGATTGTGAGTTTGCAAATGTTCAACCTCATAGTGGAGCTAACGCAAACCTAGCTGTATTCCAAGCATTTTTAGAACCTGGTTCTCGTATCCTTGGAATGGATTTAGCAAGTGGTGGACATTTATCCCACGGTGCTCCAGTTAATATTTCAGGTAAAAACTATGTAACAGCTCATTATGGCGTAGACGAAAATGGTTTAATTGACTATGAAGAAGTTCGTAGAATAGCTTTAGACTTTAGGCCTTCAATGATTATTGCAGGTGCTTCTGCTTATCCTCGCCAAATTGATTGGAAAAAGTTTAGAGAGATTGCAGATGAATGTAGAGCATTATTAATGGTAGATATGGCTCACTATTCAGGCCTGATCGCCGGTGGTGCTTATGATAGTCCAATCCCTTATGCAGATGTGGTTACTTCAACTACTCATAAAACATTAAGAGGCCCTCGTGGTGGAATCATCTTATGGAATAACCCTAAATATTCTAAACTGATTAATTCAGCTGTATTCCCAGGTACACAAGGTGGACCATTAATGAATATTATTGCAGCTAAAGCTCAAGCCTTTATTGAAGCAGATACAAAAGAATTTTTTGATTACGCTGAAAATGTGATTAAAAATGCACAAGCAATGTGTAAGGTATTTGAAGAACGAGGAGTTAAAGTACAAACAAGTGGAACAGATTCACATATTATTTTAATGGATTTGAGTGAGAGTAAATATAGTGGTAGGGAATTTGCAGACTTATTAGAAGAGAATGGTATTACTGTAAATAAAAACGGAATACCAAATGACCCTCGTCCCTTTATGGAAACAAGTGGTATTCGTATAGGTACTGCAGCAGAAACAACAAGAGGCCACGATGAAGCATGGTTTATTAAATTAGCAGAAAGAATAACGGAGTTATTACAATAATGGAAATTACACCAATTAGCCCAGTATTGAATCCACCCTTTGCAAATAAGATTGATTACGACTTAAGAACAGTTAAAGTAACTACTAAAGTAAGTAATGACTATCAACAAGAAACAGTTTACACTTACGATAAATATGGTAGACTAATGAATTCTGTAGTCAGAAAAGATACAATAGCAGAAATATGAACGTAAACATACCAAAGAAAATGTCTCATATTTGGGTAGGGCCAAGACCGGCTCCACTCAAATGGATGTATACTTGGCGCGATAAACATCCAGAATGGGAATATAAGATATTTACAGACCAGATGTTAAAAAAACGTGCTTGGAGAAATCAAGCATTGATAGAACATTATTATAATGCTAGAGCTTTCTGTGGTGTTTCAGATTTAATTCGTTATGAGTTATTGTATGAGCGAGGTGGATTTATTGCAGAAGCTGATATGATTTGTTTAGAAAATACAGATGAGCTATGGAGCTCTCCAGCTGACCATGCTTATACTTGTTATGAGAATGAAAAAGGCCGTGGTGATAATGTTCAGCCAATATTTGGTTGTAATCCAGAGAATCCGTTTGTTAAACATATTTTAGATGAATTAAAAAAGCTTAGACCACAAGATTTACATCATCAACCTCACAACTCAACAGGTAATGCTTTCTTAGCAAAACATATACCAAATTGGAAAGATAAATTAACAGTTTGGCCATCACACTATTTTATACCACAATTTTATATTAATGGTGCACAAAGATATAATGGACCAGATAAAGTTTACGCAGACCATAAATGGGGCTCAACAGGTATGGGCTTTAACTGTGTAGATTATTCGCAAGGAGTATTATAATGTACTTATCACATAAACATAAATTCTTATTTTTGCGCACACCCAAAACAGCATCAAGTAGTCTGTCAGATTTCTTTATTAGAAATATACAAGACGATGAAGCAATCTATACTGAAGTAGAAGATAGTAATCTACCAGGTACATTAGATGAAGCGATCGTAAGTAAATATAGACCTTATGCTTTTTACCATTTTACATTAAACCAATTAATTGACGAAGGTATATTAACAAAAGAACAAGCATTAGAATATGATATATTTGCTTTGTTAAGAAATCCAGTTGATAGAGCAAAAAGTTTTTATTACTTTTATCGTAAATGGAAAGGTCGACAAATAGACCCTTCTATAGAACAATATCGTAATTGGACAATCAATGGAGTGTTTAGAGGTGAACCAAATAGTGGTATTGTTCAAAGTAGCTTATTAAAACTAGGTAGTAAATCTGTTGGTCGTTTCTGGTTATACGAAGATTTAGAAAAAGAATTAAGTAACTTTATGTTTAACCGTAGGTTGCGTATTGACCATCCATTACCAAGACATAAAACAGATTCAAGAGTAGCAAGACAGAATGAGATTGAATTTGAGCAAAAAGATATTGATGAAATGAAGAAAACATTTGGCGAAGATTTTAAATTATACGACGAACTAGCAAAGTGAAAGCTTATATCCTGAGAATCAATAGTGAGTTGTCACATAAGTATGCAAAGATAACTGCAGAAACTTGTGATGCTATTGATTTAGATTGGGAATATTTTGATGGTTGGTATGATATAACAGGTCGTGCAGCTTGGTGCCAAACTGGTATTAAGATGAAATTTTACGAACCACCTTTAGTTATAGACAATATGAGTCCTGCACAGAAAGCAAATGCATGTAGTGCTGGACATGGTGCAATATGGAAAAAGATTGCAGAAGGTGATGATGAAGTTGGTATAGTATTGGAACATGATGCTTTAATGTATTATAAACCAGATATTAAAGTACCAGACAATTATTTAATTACTTTAGGATATAAGTTATCTAACTATCACGAGTATAGATTTTTAGATGCAAAGAATGAGCCTAGAGAATTAATACATATTGATGGGCATGAAGGTGCTCATGCATATATGATGACAAAAAGAACTGCTCAAAATTTAGTACATGAAATTGAAGAAAACGGAATTTTGGGTGCTGTTGATAATGCATATTTTATTAGAGGACAAAGAAGAACAAAAATACCTTTAATGATTATGTCACCAACTCCAGCAATAGGTTATTTAAGAGAAAGTACAATATGGAGTCAATCTGCTCATGTTAATTATGAGTTTATTCCTTCATTCGTAAAATATTATAAATAAAACAGAGTAGATATACATTTAACAATTAGGGTTCATCTCTTATGAGCAAAACATTTCAAGAATATTTGGCAGCTAAAGCTAAAGAAAAGGAATTACAAGAAGTCGAGAAAGATGCTGACGGTAACATCATCGATAAAGACGGAAAAATCCTTAAAAAGCGCCGTGGTAAAAAACCATCTGATGACTCAGAGAAAGAAACTGAAGTCGATACCAAACCGGAAACAGATGATGAAGAAACACCTGAGCCAAAGCCTGAGCCAAAGAAAAAAGTTGCAAGAGATGACGATGACGAAGACGATTCTGAGTCAGAACCAAAAGTCAAAGCAAAATCTACTTCAGATGGTGATAAAGGTAATGAAAAAGGTGATGACATCGATAACGACGATGAAGATGACCAAGAAGCCGGAAAGAACATAGTTAAACAGAAAAAAGACGATAAAAATTCAGCTGATAAGCTAGACAAGAAAAGATTTAATCCAACAAGATTTGTGAACGTTAAACCAGAAATAAAAGAAGCTATGAATGATTCTGCAAAAAAATCAATCCGAGACAGAATTGAAAAAATGCAAGATGAGCAAGATCGTTTAGATGTTATAGTTCAACAAAAACAAGAAGAAAAAAAGAGAATCCGTCAACAAGATATTGATAACAATGCTAAAGGCATAGCTATTAAAAAGATTGACCGATTAATTGACCAAATAGAAGATCGCCATCGTAGGATTCAAATCGATAAAGAATTATTGCGTGACGAGCTACGTGAAAGCGCTGAAATAAAAGAAGCTGTAAATGATACAGTAGTTATTACATTTGGACGCATGAATCCTGTTACAGTCGGTCACGAGAAACTTATTAATAAAGTTATTACGACCGCAAGAACAAAAAGGGCCACACCATTTGTATATCTAACTCATACTACAGATAAGAAAAAGAACCCTTTACCCTACAACCAAAAACTCATGTTCGCTCAGGCAGCCTTTGGTAGTAGACTCGTTGTAAAATCTAGTGCAAAGACAATTATTGATGTTGCAAAAGAATTACAACGAACATTTAAAACTCTAATCCTCGTGGTCGGCTCAGACCGCGTCAAGGAATTTGAAACACTACTCAACAAATATAATGGTAAAGAGTTTAAATTTGATAATATTGAAGTTATTTCAGCAGGTGAACGTGACCCAGATGCAGAGGGAGTGGCAGGAATGTCCGCCTCTAAAATGAGAAAAGCTGCTGAAGACGGAGATTTAAGTACCTTTAAAAGAGGATTACCTAGCAAATTACAAAGACAAGCCAAATCGGTATATGGCGCAGTCAGAGCAGGTATGGGTATCAATGAAGGTATTGAAGAAATAGAACAAGACTATTTAAGTGAAGCACTAACTCGTCAACAAAGACTAAGACGTAAAATGACTATGCGTCGTATGAAGTCTAAGATTATGATGGGTAGACGCAGAGCTCTGAAAAGACGTGCTACTAATTCAGTATTACTGAGTAGGTCACGAAGGTTAGTATATCGTATGTTGAAGAAGAGATTCTCTAAAGGACGATATGCTGATATGCCTTATTCAGCAAGACAAAGAGTTGATGACAGAGTTGGAAAGATTTCTAAAAATAGAATTGATACATTAATGAGAAGATTCTTACCTAAAGTTAAAGCTGTTCAAAAAGCTCGATTAGCAAAGAAAATCAAAAAACCAAACGCTACCTCCATTCCTAAGCCTAAGTCAATAAAGAAGGTTAAAGCAATAGAGAACTTTGATTCTCTATGGGAAACCTTTATAACTGAAAGAGTTAAGGATGGTAAAGTAGTACCGAATAGCCCTATGGGGAAACAGAAACTGACCGGCAGAGAAGTTGCACAGTATTACCGCGACAATCCAGCTGCTAAACGTGCTGCAAAAGATAAAAATATCAAACTTGCAATTGAATTGGCTTTGGATTTAAGCGGTAATATGAATTACGCTATTAAAGAAATTGAAAAATTAAAGCGCAATTTGAGTAAACATCCAGAAGTTAAAAAGGCATTACAAAATGCTAATGAAAGCTTTGATGGTGAGGCATACGGAGAGTATACCTTAGAAGCTCGAATGCAATCACAAGATAAAGATGTTAAAGATTTAAAAGGTACACAACCTAGTAAATATTATAAGGGCGTTAATAAAGATACTAAAGACGACCGTGATGCTCATTTTAAATCAAAAGCAAAAATGGACGATGACAATCCAAAAGCATATACACCAGCTCCTGGTGACAAAGACCCAAAAACAGGTGAGTTAAAGAAAACAAAAACATCTAGCCATACAACTAACTTTAAGAAAATGTTCGGCGAAGAACTTAAAGAATCAAAAAGACCTCACATGTTGATCGCAAGAAACGGCAAACCTGTTGTAGACAAAAGATTTAAGCAATTCCGTAATGGACCAGAAGAGTTAGAAGCTCAAAGAGTAAGAAAAATAGCAGCATTGATGCAAGTAGCAGAAGATGTAGAATTTATCTTTGAAAGTAATCCTAAGAAAGCTCTTACAGATAAAGCAGAAAAATCTGGTATCTCATACGGAATATTAAAGAAAGTATTTGACAGAGGAGTTGCAGCATGGAGAACAGGACATAGACCTGGAACTACTCCAACACAATGGGGATTAGCTAGAGTAAACTCATTTGCAACTAAATCAAAAGGAACATGGGGTAAGGCAGATAAAGACTTAGCCGATAAAGTAAGGAGCTCTAAATAGTGAAAGCAGCAAAAGGTACAATCAACGAAGCACTCAGACAAGTAGCAAGTTTTGGAATAGAAGAAGCAAAAACAGGTGATATATGCAAGTGTTGCGATAATAAAATTGACGCAGACGGTAAATGTGGATGTGATTCAGATTGTGAACATTGTGGCGGACAACATTCGGTCTCTGAAGAAACAGATAAGTATGGTAATCCAAAACTAAGTGATAGTGATAAAGCACAAATCGAAAGACTTAGAAAAGAGGTTGCTAGCAAACGAGAAGAAATAAAACAACTACAAGACAGAATACATTCAGTTAAAAAGGCTGCAGGATTACCAGTATGAAAAACCTTAGAGATTTAATTAACGAGAGTGGAGCTGGTCTGTGGGGTACAGATAAGGCTCGCGCTAAATTGCAAAAAGATACTCCTGGTCAAACCATTAAATCTCTTGTAAAAGACAAAGAAGTTACTGAAGCAGCTGACCCAAAAGGTACTATTAAAGTTGTCAAACAAGATAAAGTTCGTTATATTACAAAAGACGAATTAAACACTTACAGACAAATGGGTTGGAAACAAGCAGAAAAGCGTCCTCAAGGCGATGACAAAATTAGAGCTGCTAAAAAAGCACATGCTGCTGGAACATGGGATGGTAATGTCAATAAAGATGGTAAGCCTATTGTACATATTGATGGTAAACCTGTCGTTGTTGAAGAAACAAAAAGAATTAAAGTATCATTCAAGTTTAATAGTGTAGCAGACTCTGCAAAAGCTGAACGTAAAGCTAAGCAAATGAAAAAATTAACTGTCAGTTCTGAAAAGATTGAAGGTAAAAACTTATGGTTGGTTCATGTTGGCGGTGATTATGCTGAGGTTATTAAATACCTTAGAAGAAATGACCTTGGTAGTAATATTCGTCAAACAGTTAAAGAAGGTTCTGAATCTTGGGAAGACGGTTATGATCGTAGAGTCGTAAAAACAACCAAGCCAGAACATAAAGAAAAAGGATATAATTGGAGAATTAAAGGTAAAGATAAAGCACATCTTACTATTAAGCTCTATAAAAACAAGCCGTCACAGGCAGAATTTAACAAACAAATGAAACGTGTCGCCGGACACGAGTTCGGAGGATAAAAAGAATGAGACGTTTTAAAAAATTATTTAGTGAAGCCAAAATAGAAGTCGATGACATTTCTGTTGGTAAAAAGAAGAAGGCTCCAGCTGGAATTAAAGTTGACCCTAACTTAAAGGGTTATGCTTATAACGAAAAAAATAGAGTTACTGATATCGACGTTGAACAAGGCGAACGTGACCTTAAGATGGCTAAATTGAAAAAGGCAAAACAAAAAGTTCAGAATGAAGATTCTGATGGGTCCCATGATATGTCTTTAGATGATATTAAAAAGAGATATGCTAAAGAAATTATTCGTTTCCAAGATGGTGACGGTGATTTATCACACGGTGCTAAAATGGCAATGATGGGCTATGTAGGTTCAGATGCTATTAAGACAGACGATCCTGATGAGTTTGATAACTTTGTTCTAGGCTTAAAAATGGGTAAATATAAAAAGACTAACGAACAGCAGTCAATGGATACTCTACTTAATATGTTAGACGAAACTAATCTTGACGAAGCTCTATCTCCTAAAGAAAAAGAGAAGCGTTTAATAATGATTAAGAAAGCTGTTGAAAAACTTAACAGAGCAAATCTTGAAAAAGTTAAGAGAATGGCTATGAGAGATATGAAAGCATCTGGTATGTTTGACGACGCAATGGACGAACATGTAAAGGGTGGTGGTGATTCTTATGATGCTTTACAAAATGCAAAAGCCAAAGCGCGCGACCAAGGCAAAGTATGGGATAGTTTAGGCCGCGACGTAAAAGATCGTTTACTAGATAAAGAAATGGTTGCACTAGGATATGAGAAAAAACCTGGTAATTCACAGTATACCAAAGTTCCTACTGAAAAAGAAAAAGCATTTGCTGATAAAGTCAGAGCTGATAATGATAAAGTGAGGAAAATGTCAGACAAAGACAAGACTCAATATTATATCGACAACCCAAACAAAAGTCAGGGTGGAGACACTGTTTCCGAAAAGGGTAAAATCAAAATTAAGATTTCAGAGTACCAAGCTGTTGTACAAAAATATGAAAACTTTGCTCAAAAAGCAATGGAAAAAGCTATGGAAGCTGAAGAGAATGACGATGATATGGCATTCGAAAAATACCAAGACGAAGAACAAGCTTACCAAGATAAAGCAGATGATTTTAGACGTAAGGTCGACGAACTTAAAGACAAACTAAGTGATATGGAATAATATTGAAAAAGTTTAATAATTATATAGAAGAGAACTTCGGTTTATACGAAGGAGTTACAGTACCTCTCGAGCAACCAATGCTTGAGTTTGAGGAAGACTCCGACCCAGAAATTAATAAACCTAAGCGATCAGGTGGTCCTACTAAATATGTGGTCTATGTTAAAGACCCTAAAACTGGTAATGTCAAAAAGATAAACTTTGGCGATGTTAAAGGTGGACTTACTTCTAAGATTAATGATAGAGATGCAGCTAATTCTTTTGCAGCACGACATAACTGTGACATGAAAAAAGATAAAACAAAAGCTGGTTATTGGGCTTGCAGATTACCTAAACATGCAAAGAGCCTCGGATTGAAAGGTGGAGGAAACTACTTTTGGTAAAATTTAAAGATATAGTTTTAATCATTATATTAGCACTTGCAATAGCAGGTTGTTCATCTATTGGTAAATATTTACCAAGTGAATTTGATAACGTTGAATATGGTAAATTAGTAGAATTAAAAGTAATCTCTAATATGCCTCAAGAAGATTGGTGCAAAAAATCAACAGTAAATCAAATGAACTATAGAGCTAAATATTTAGTTACATATGCTGAAAATCGTTTAAATGATAATATCACAGAGATATATAAAGGATTACACGGTCTTACAGAAGAATTAGTAAATAAAGAAGAACCAAGTCAAGCATATTGTAGAATTAAACGAACTAATATACATAATATAACTGATGATGTATTAAGTGTTTTTGGAGACCGTAAATGAGTTTAGAAAATTTTGAAAAGGATGCTTTAAAGCAAATAGAACAATTAACTTCTTTAAAAGAATCTGGTGATATTACAATAGAAGAATTTAAAGAATTAGTTGAAGATATTGCTGATATATCTAAAATTGAATCTGATTTAACTTTAGAAGATAACAAGATTAAAGCTGAAAAAATTATTGATGCGATCAAAGCAGTAGCTGGTTTATTAAGTTAATAAATGAATCCATATATTGATGATGGTGGTATTCGTACCTTTGATATAAATGCACTAGACGAAGAGTTCGTTTGGCATAGAGATAACGAAGACAGAATTATAGAGATACTTGAAGGTGATGGTTGGCAATTTCAAGCTGATAATGCTTTACCATTTTTATTAAAACCTGGTTTAAGTTTTGAAATTAAAGCAGGTGAGTATCACAGAATCATTAAAGGTATTAATGATTTAAAAATTAGAATAAATAGAAACATATAGAATAAATTTTAAAGGAGACTGAAATGTCATTTAGAAATACTATTGAAGCAAAACTTACTGAAGCTGTTGACCAGTCTTTAGGTTTAAGTGAAGCTTCATTAAAAGTTAGTAACTTTACAGGTAAAATTGCTGATAAAGCTGGATTTAAAATGAAGAAGGTTGGGGATTGTAATCCTGGAGCATCTGTAGTTTTAACCGGCGATGAAAAAGCAATCGTAAGTTACGCAAAGAAATATTTAGGAGCTGAAGGAGATAAAATCAGTGACTTCCAATCAGATTTGATTGGTGGACCTGGTTGTCAATTCGAATCAGCAGATTTAGAAGAAGCTAAAAAAGAAGATAAAATGGATGCTGTCGGTAAAGAAGACGACGACATCGACAATGATGGAGATTCAGATTCTTCTGATGAATACCTTAAGAAGAAAAGAGCTGCTATTGCTAAGACAATGAATAAAGACAAATTGAAAGAAATGGCAAAAGCTTCTAAACAAGAACATATTAAAGGTGGATTAACAAAAGGCGCCGATGGTTATTCATCGTACGATTATCACAGAATTGCAATTGCATTAGCTGGTGGTAGAGCTGCTTATGAAAAAATGCCTTATGGTATTGGTCAACGCTTCAGAGATAAAGCTAAAGATATTAGCAACTCTGAGAAAGACAGTATTTTGCGTAAGCCAACACCTCAATAAATTTGTATATATAATTAATATGATTGAAAAAATATATCTATGGAGGATATTATGAGAAAATTAATCGAATGGCTAAAGAGCCTATTTGGAGCTGAAAAACCAGCTGAACAAAACAGCCTTAAGGCAGCAGTTGCGAAAGGTCCTAAAAAGACAGTAGCTGCAAAAGCAGTTTCTAAACCTGCTAAGACAACAAAAGCTCAGTTAAATAAATTAACTAAAGCTCAGTTGGAAGAGAAGGGACGTGAAATCGGGCTAGAGCTTGATAAGCGTAAGAAGAAAGCCGATTTAATAGACGAAGTCTATACGCACATTAAGTAGTTTCTAAATAGAAACATTGAATGCAATTTTTGTTATAACTTAACGTTAAATATAACAGGAGAATAACATGGCACTATGGGGAAAAACAGACACAGCGGCCGACGCGCCTACGTGGCTATCTGCCGATGCTAACAACACTAATAAGTCTAATGATAAAGACAACGGAGTATTCGTTGACTTGACAGAAGCAGGTGTTACAGCTAACAGAGCTAAGGGCCTTAAAACGCCTGGTTGGAATCTTTATAACACTTATACTACTGCCGATGGCCGTACAAGACACATTGCTGAACCTTTATGCGTAATGAAAGTTACTGCGGTTGCTGCTGGTGACTTAGGTGTAAGTGGAACAGGTGACGACTCGGTTGCAGCCGATAGCTAATAAATAGTTTTATTAACAATAAATAATTTTTTATAATATGAATTTAACGGAATCAACCTTTCTGCTTTATGCGATGAAATACTATGACAATCCACAATGTACGGATATGTCAGAGTTCGAAGAGGATATGAAGAGATTTCAATATCTCCGCAAACTCTTCAGTCGTTATAGGCAAGATAATGATTTAAAGGAAAGGTTGATACTGAACCACATGATTGTAATATACAATGTGTTTGGGGTAGATGCGACGAACATGCTCTTTTTAAAGCTGCATGAATTTCACAGTTATCTCAAACCCTTTGTGGAATATTTAAATTATATGCCACATGTATTACAATATGATGAAAAGATTATAAATCAAAATAGTATTGTTGGTGACATATTTATAGAACAGAAGCTCAAGGAAATTTAAATGGTAGTAGACTTATTTTTAGTATTTCAATTTATTAAAAAGCTCGTTACGCCTTTTACAAAATGGCCAGCTTATAAATTAGGAATTATCGATAAAAACGGTGACATTATTATTCGCCGTAAAGATTTTACTAAGAGAGAACAGAGCAACGCTTTTGGTGTATTCGACCAATTAGTTGGTAATGTTAAAAAGTTACTAGCAAAACTACCAGGCGGTCAAACAAAACTTGCAAGTTATGCAGCTGCATTATGGTTAGTCAAAGAACAAACCGCATTAGAGTCTGATACATTATTATCAGAAAGTAATGATATGTTAGTTGAAGAGTATATTGCAGAATCAGAAGCACGATTCATTGAAGAGTGGGCTGATATTATTGAAGCTACTGAGAAGGACGAAATGACTTCTGTAGGTGGTGGAGCAATTGCAGGACTTGGTGTTGGAGCTCAAGGGGAACCAGGTGTTTCCAAAAAGGCTCAAAAGAAACATAGGCGTAAAACTATTAAAGATTTTGCAAAAGAAAATGGCTAAGACAACCTCTAAGCAATTAATTGATATTAAAGTATTACCAACTTATAATAGCGATACTAATGTTGTTAAGTCAGTAAATTATAAAATTATTGTATTTGATGATGTCATAGGGCAAAATCCAGATACAGTTGTAGAGTTATTACAACAAAGTGTTTTAAGTTCCGAAGACTTAGCAGCAGAAAACTATATTACTATTGACGGAACGACAACACAAACAGAAATTATTAATTGGGCACATACTAATCTCGGTGGAGATGAAGCAGCAGCAGACATGATTAGTTATGCTGAGACCAAACTAGACGAAACATTATATTTGTCACAAGGTACAGCTGTTTACGACTTTAGTACGAACCCTGCATAGGAATAAAATATGAAACAAGAAAATAAAGATAACGTTTTTGAACAACTGAAAATAGACGAAGGTGTTGTATATGAAGTATACAAAGACCATCTCGGCTATCCTACATTTGGTGTAGGTCATTTAGTATTAGATTCAGACCCAGAGCATGGTGAAGAAGTTGGTACTCCAGTTAACGAAGACAGAGTCAAAGATTGTTTTGATAAGGATTTAGAAATCGCTATAAGCGAGTGTCATGCACTATATACTGAGGAATCATTTGATGATTTCCCTGGTGAAGTTCAAGAGATTCTTGTTAATATGATGTTTAACATGGGACGAACTCGTTTGAGTAAGTTCAAAAAATTTAATGCTGCTTTACTAAAAGGTGACTGGGCTGAAGCTGCAGTCGAAGGCCGTGATAGTAGATGGCATAAACAAGTGACCAATCGAGCAGAGCGCTTGATGGTTAGAATGGAAGAAGTTTAATAAATATAATTAAGATTTAAACCTTAAGGAGAAAATAGAAATGTCTATTGAGAAAATTATAGCTGAAGCAATTGACAACAATCCGCTTAAGCTGAAAGAAGCATTCGAAGACGAAATGAATGCACGTATTCGTACAGCTCTTGAAGAAAAGTACAAAGAAATGACTACTGAAGAAGAAGTTGTTTCTGAAGAAACTGACTTAGTCGAAGAAGATGAAGATGATTCAGATGACGACGGCGAAGAAGAAGAAGAGTTTGACGAAAAAGCTTGTGTTGCTGAATTAAAGAAAAGACATGCAGACGGTGAGTCAAAAGCTGACTGTGTAAATGCTGTTAAAGAAAAATACGGTTGCACATCTAAAGTAGCTAACGAGTTATACGCATCTAACTGCGGCGGTTAATACCGTGCGGGAATGGATTCTATCTTGGTTTAGTAAGAGATATACCGTAACGGTATCTTACGACACCAAGTTTGGAAACCTTGATGATAAAACTTTCCATGGCGTACGGAAAATTAAGAAAAGCAATTGGAAAGAACTAGTTTTTATAACTGCAGAAAAGAAGCTGATATCTGTACGGTCAGCTAGTGGTTTATTTTATAGAATTGAGGAAGAGTAAATGTATCAGATACTATTAGGCGCATTATTACTGCTTGGTGGTTCATGCTATTACTTATTTGACCAAAACCAAACTCTAATAGGAAATAATGCGAAACTAGAGGTTGCTGTTGAAGAACAAAAGCAAGCGATAGAAGCTATTAGAGAATCATACGAAAAACAAGGTGAAGCTCTTAATAATATGTCAAGAGCTAACGCTGTGATTGAAGCAGAAAAAGAGCGATATCTTGAGATATTTAAAAGACATAATCTCAATTTATTAGCAATTAAAAAACCTGGTTTAATTGAACTTCGCATTAATAAAGGTACAGCAGCAGTATTTGAGGAGATAGAGAATGATAGCAAGAACCTTAGTGTTAGCGCTACTGATAACGACGGTAGCTAGTGGTTGTTCGTTATTACCTCAAAAGCCAATAGAGATAGTCAGTAAACCTGTTCCTATCAATATTATCCAACCTGAACTGCCTAGACCAATAGGTTTATCAGAAGTTCAGATGAAAGTTGTATCTGAAGCTGTAATTACAAATCCTTGTAAAAAGTCAATACAATACGAACCACCAAGATTCAACGATAAGGGCGAAGAGCAACTCAAACGTCCTAAAGCTTGTGATTTAGAGGATAGAGAGAATCCAACATGGCCAGTCGGCTATACATATCTCGATAGATTCCTTGATGAGAACAAGATCGCACAAGGTGGTGACATAGTTTTCGTAGCAACTACGGTAAAAGACTATGAAATAATGACGGCAAATTTCCAAGAGCTCCGTAGGTATATCAGAGAGTTAGGAGAAGTCATTGTTTATTATCGTAAGGTAACCACTAATGACAAAGAAGAAAAGGCAACCAAGTCAAAACCAGTTGACCAGTAGACCACTTCTCACCACCGACCCACGAATAAATATTTTATTTAATTCGATATTTTACCGATTACCTTATAAATAATATTTGACAAATCCTCTTTGTTATGTTATAATAACCAATTAAATGGAGCAGACAGGTGTCAGACGAACTCAATCGTGTAAACACAGACATAGCATTAATTAAAAACGACATCAAGCAAATCGAAAGATTTTTTGATAAAGTTGATGAAGCAATGGACCAAATGGTCTCTTTGGCTCAAGATATAGCTGTGCAACAAAAAGTCTTAGAAACTTTTGATTCTAAGTTAGTATCTATAGAAGATAAAGCAGATACACAAGCTCGCATTAATATAGAAGCTCGTTTCGCTTTTAAAGAAGAATTAGATGACCATAAGTTAAAATTCCAAGGAGCTATGACTGATGGTATGAAAAGTGCTCAGGTGGCACATACAGAATATAATTTAAAACAAAGAGAATGGATGGAAGAGCGAGCAGACCGTACAATGACTGCAATTAATACGCTCACCAAAGAATTGTCTTTAAAGATAGATGAGAATGACCAAAGAATTCGTTCTCTAGAAAATCTAAAATACTGGTTATTAGGAGCCGTAGCAATTGTTACAGCTGGAGCCAACTTATTCATTGACATGATGTCTGGTAAATAATGGTTGACAAATCCAACCAAACCTGTTATAATATCCCTAATTAATTAAACAGACAGACTTATACTTTTATTATGATAGATTTCGTTGACGTACAATACGCACAATCTCTTGCCGGTCGCATGGAGAGATTCAAAGTCACACGTACAAATCCATACCGTATCAACTTCCGTTGCCCATTATGTGGTGACAGCCAAAAGTCTCGTACAAAAGCAAGGGGTTGGCTACTTGAGAAAGACAACAACTTACACTATTATTGTCACAATTGTGGTGCAAGTCATTCCTTTTCCTACTTTCTTAAGTTAGTCGACCCTCTTGCATTTAAAGATTACCTATCAGATAAATTTATTAATAAAGCAAAGAAAGATGACGGCAAGTCAGTGTTGGAAAAGACTAAGTTTGAGGCACCAAAATTTTCAAGTAAAGATGCAATAAAAAGTATAAAAAAAGTGTCTCAGTTGGACTACAACCATTTTGCTAAAATATATATACAAAAGAGGGTAATTCCTTCAGAGCAACATTATCGACTATTTTACACCCCAAAATTTAAAACTTGGGTTAATACTATTATACCCGATAAGTTTGCTAATACTGATAAGGACGAACCTCGTTTGGTAATTCCATTCTTCGATAAACAGAAGAAAATATTTGGAGTATCGGCTAGATGTTTTAAACCAGACTCTAGTCTGCGATACATTACAATTATGTTCGAGGATAGACCGAAGGTTTTCGGCCTTGACGTTGTCGACTTTAACCAGCAATACTTTGTGGTTGAAGGAGCTCTAGATTGTATGTTTTTAAAGAATGCGGTGGCCATGGCAGGTGCAGATGGAAATACCGAAGCTTTAGACAATGCAAACAAAAACGCTGTATTCGTTTTTGACGCTGAACCTCGTAATAAAGAGATTCACAAAAGAATGGAAAAAATCATTGACCAAGGATATTCAATCTGTATATGGCCAAATGATTTACCAGGAAAAGACATTAATGAGATGGTCCTTAATGGCCATAAAAATATTGAAGAAACAATTAGAAATAACGTTTATAAGGGACTCGAAGCAAAGATGAAATTCACTTTTTGGAAAAAATCGACATGACACTCTTCTCTTATCCACCTTTCAATTCCTTCGCGAAAACAAAAATATAACTAGGAGAGTAGTATGCAATATTGTGGCATAGAAATCGACAATAAACGTAACAAAATATTATCAGAACAATCACTTAAATTATTACAAGACTATTACTGTAGAGAAGATGAGAAGTCACCTCAACAAGCATTTGCTCGTGCAGCAGCTTGTTTTAGTGGTGGTAATAATAAATTAGCACAACGAATATATGAGTATGTTTCTAAGGGATATTTTATGTACTCATCTCCAGTATTGTCAAATGCTATAATAAAAGGTGAAAAAGTAAAAGCATTACCGATTTCTTGTTTCCTAAGCTATGTGCCAGATACTCTTGATGGTTTAATTGAGCATACAAATGAGTTAAGATGGTTATCAGTAAAAGGTGGTGGAGTTGGTGGTCATTGGTCAGCGATCAGAGCAGTATCAAATAAAGCTCCAGGTCCTATGCCATTCCTACATACTGTTGACGCAGATATGGTTGCATACCGACAAGGACGAACTCGTAAAGGTTCTTATGCAGCTTATATGGATTGTGACCATCCAGACATTATTGAATTTATTAATATGAGAATTCCTACTGGTGATGTTAACCGTAAAAATCTGAACCTACATCACGCTGTCAATATAACAGATGACTTTATGAAAGCCGTTGAAGCTGGTACAGACTGGAACCTTCTAGACCCTAATGATCGTTCAGTCAGAGAAACGATTAAGGCAAGAAGGTTATGGGAACTCATTTTAGAAACAAGATATCGTACAGGTGAGCCTTACTTAAATTTCATTGACACAGCAAACCGTGCATTACCTGATGCTCAAAAAGCAATGGGAATGACTATTAAGGGGTCGAATCTATGTAACGAAATTCATCTTGTCACCGATGAAGATAGGACAGCAGTATGTTGTTTATCATCTGTTAATTTAGAAATGTATGACGAATGGAAAGATACAAGTATGGTAAAAGACCTTATTGTATTTTTAGATAATGTATTACAATTCTTTATTGATAATGCTGGTGATGAGATTAGTAAAGCTCGTTATAGTGCAACACAGGAAAGGTCACTCGGTTTAGGAGCTATGGGATTACATTCATACTTCCAAAAACATTTAATACCTTTTGATAGTGATGAAGCTGTAGCGATTAACGAAATTATATTTAAAGACATTAAAACAAAGTCACTTGAAGCAACTATGACTATGGGTAAACAACGAGGTGAAGCTCCAGATATGGTAGGAACTGGCCGTCGTAATGCTCATATGTTAGCAATCGCTCCAAATGCAAACAGTTCTATGATTGTAAATACTTCACCAAGCATCGAGCCTTGGAAAGCTAATGCATTTACTTCAAGAACAAGGGTGGGAAGTCACTTAAATAAAAATCCATACCTCGAAAGAGAATTGGAAGCTATTAATAAAAATACCGATGAAGTTTGGTCGTCAGTCATTACAAATGGCGGCAGCGTACAACATTTGGATTTTTTAAGCCCTCGTGTTAAAGAGGTATTTTTAACCGCAATTGAATTAAATCAGTTAGCTCTTATCAGACTAGCAGGAGACAGACAGAAGTACCTATGCCAAGGACAATCTCTCAACATATTCTTCCCTGCAGGAGCAGATAAAGCAACTCTTCATAAAGTCCATTATGAAGCTTGGAGACAAGGAACAAAAGGACTATATTATTTAAGAACAGAAACATCTAACAAAGCCGAAAACGTATCGCAGAAAGTCGAACGTGAAAAATTAGATGACATTATTAACCCAGACGCAGTTAGATTTAGTCACGGACAAGAGGAAGACCAAGATGAATGCGCAGCATGTCAAGGATAGCAAGATGGATATAACAATATATACCAAATCAAACTGTCCTTTTTGTGAAAAAGCCAAAGCATGGTTTAAACAAAGAGGATTTACATACACACAAATAGTACTCGATGATGAAGAGCAAAGATTAGCATTTTACCAAAGAGTAAGTAATGGTAAAGAGGTAAGGTCAGTACCACAAATTTTTATCGACGATAAGCACATTGGAACATATAATGACCTGATGGCTATTGCAGATACTCTTGTTAAGAAACAAGGTGGATTATTAGAGTTCTCAGAAACTTATAAACCATTCCATTACCCTTGGGCTGTAGAGATTACAACAAGACACGAAAAAGCACATTGGATTGAAGATGAATTAGATTTATCAGAAGATGTAGCTGATTGGAAAGGTGGAAAGATTACAGCAGTTGAAAAAGAGTACATTACAAATATCTTAAGATTATTTACTCAAAGCGATGTTGCAGTCGGTCAAAACTATTATGACCAATTTATTCCTAAGTTTAAGAATAATGAAATTCGTAATATGCTTGGGTCATTTGCAGCAAGAGAAGGTATTCACCAAAGAGCTTATGCTCTATTAAATGAAACCCTTGGTCTACCTGATAGTGAGTACCACGCGTTCTTAGAATATTCAGAAATGGCCGATAAGATTGACTATATGAGAAAAGCTGATACAGCAACATTACGTGGTCTTGGTTTATCATTAGCCAAATCAGTATTTAACGAAGGTGTTGCACTCTTTGCTTCTTTCGTAATGCTATTAAACTTCCAACGTTTCGGTAAAATGAAAGGTATGGGTAAAGTTGTAGAGTGGAGTATTCGTGATGAAAGTATTCACGTTGAAGGTAACTCAAAACTCTTTAAAGCATTTGTTAAAGAACATAGTCGTGTTGTCGATAATGAGTTTAAGAAAGAAATCTATGAAATGTCAAAAGACATTGTAGACCTTGAAGATAAATTCATCGACCTTGCTTATGAAATGGGTAACATTGAAGGATTGGATACAGCAGAAGTTAAAGAGTATATTCGTTATATTACAGACAGACGCTTATTACAACTTGGTATGAAGCCAAACTTTAAAGTAAAAGACAATCCACTTCCTTGGTTGGAATGGGTATTAAACGGTGCAGACCATACTAACTTCTTTGAAAACAGAGTGACTGAATATGAAGTTGCTGGTTTGAAAGGAGATTGGGACGACGCTTACGCAGCATAGAGATAGAACATGATTGATGAAAAACCTTTTATAGATGTAATTGAAAAACTTAAAGCAGATGGAAATTATAGAGTTTTTAATGATATTGTAAGAACTCGAGGAGAATTTCCAAGAGCAACATGGTATAGTAAATACTCACCGAAGAATATTATTAACTGGTGTAGTAATGACTATTTGGGTATGGGTCAAAATCAGTATGTTATTGACGCTATGCAAACTGCGTTGGATAAAACAGGTTCAGGTAGTGGAGGTACTCGTAATATTGGGGGTACCTCCCATTACCATGTAACACTGGAAAATGTATTGTCACAATTACATAAGAAAGAACGTGGTTTATTATTCACTTCAGCTTATGTAGCTAACGAATGGAGCATGATCGCTCTCAGTCGTATTATTCCAAATATTTGTTTTGTTTCAGATAATAAAAATCATGCCTCATTGATTATGGGAATTAAACATAGTCGAGCAGATAAGATTATATGGGAACATAATAATATGGAAGAATTGGAATCGGCATTGAAAACATGTCAAGAGAATTTCCAAACTCCATGTATAGTATTTGAAAGTGTTTATAGTATGGACGGTGATGTTGCACCAATTAAAGAAATCTGTGATTTAGCAGATAAGTACAATGCAATAACTTATATTGACGAAGTTCATGCCGTTGGATTATACGGTGATACTGGTGCAGGTTATTGTGAAAAATTAGGATTATCAGATAGGGTAGATATTATAAATGGAACCTTGGGAAAAGCGTTTGGTGGCCATGGAGGTTACATTGCTGGTGGTGCTACTGTTCTTGATGCTATTCGAAGTGTAGCAAGTGGATTTATATTCACAACAAGTTTAAGTCCAGTAATGTGCGCAGGTAGTATTGCATCAATAAGATTTTTAATGGAACATAATGAAGTAAGAGAAACTCATCAGCGAAATAGTAAAATTATTAAAGATATGGTAATTGAAGCTGGGTTAGAAGTACATCCTGAAGCTTGTACTCATATTATTCCAATAATGGTTGGTGAAGCAAAACGATGTAAAGAGATGTCGGATTATCTTTTAAACAAACATGGAATTTATATTCAGCCAATTAATAGTCCAACAGTAGATGTTGGAACAGAACGATTGAGGATTACTCCAACTCCGATTCACACAACAACTATGATGTACGAATTAGTTGAAGCATTAGAGGATACATTCCAACAAATATGAAATATTCTCTGTAGAAATAAATAATATTATGAAATGGTTAACCTTATTTACATCTTTGACTCTCGCAACAACTGCTGCATACTTTAGTATCATTGGACTAATGACTATTTTTAGTGGTGCTGCATTAAGCATTGCTTTTATGGCAAGTGTTTTAGAGTTCGGAAAAATCGTATCAGCTGCATGGTTACATTACGAATGGGATAGAATCAATAACATGGTTCGAGCCTATTTTACCACAGCAGTTGTCGTATTAATGCTTATAACAAGCATGGGTATCTTTGGATATCTTTCAAAAGCACATATCGATGCATCAATTACTGGTGATAGTTATAGCCTTGAAGCAAGTATTGTAGATAAAAGATTAGATGGTAAACAATTACAACTAGACAATCTCACTGGTAGGTTAGAGAGTTTAGATTATGTACTTCAGACAAGTCAACCGAAAGATAGAAACTATGTCAATAAAGTACAAACACCAGAGCGTAACGAAATCAATGCTAATATTGATATTTTAGTAGATGAGATTGTATCGCTTAACGAACAAAAGATGCCAATACTAAGACAGCAATTGGACCAAGAAGCAGAATTGGGACCAGTAAAATATATCGCTGATATGATATACGGTGATGATGCCGAATCATATTACGATAATGCTGTTCGTTGGATTATTTTAACAATTATATTCGTATTTGACCCACTTGCAATAATGCTATTGATTGTATCAACAGCTGCATTTAAACGTGAACGTGAGGCTCCTGCTAAACCTTTGATTGACGAAAAACAGATTATGAATATGGAAATAGAAGAACAACGTAGTGAAAAAAGTAGTGGACTTAAATCTGCGGTAACGAGACGAAAAATATGAGTATTCAAATGATAGGTGAGCAAGTGTTAGTAGCAGCTGCTCCAAAAGAAAATAAAACAGAAGGTGGTATTATATTATCATCTGAAGTTAAAGCAACAGCATCAGAACCTGGTGTTGTAATTGCAGTAGGTCCTGCCACAAGTGCAGCACACTTAAACAAAGGTGATACAGTATATCTATCTTGGGATAAAGCTATGCCAGTGCGTATAGGTGGACAAGATGCAGTTATAGTATCTGCAGAACACATCAAGGCGATATTAACATGAACATGAAAAAGTTAGCATGGGGTGGATTAGGATTTTTAAGTTTAGGAGTTGCTTACGTAGGAGTGATTCTACCAGGGATACCATTTAGTATTCCAGCAGTATTTGCAGCATATTGTTTTGCAAAGAGTTCAGATAGAATGCACAATTGGTTATATAACCATAAATTATTTGGACCATTCTTAACAAATTGGGAAACAAAGAAAGTATTCCCAAGAAAAGCAAAGTACATGATGTTAGGATTTATGGCATTTGCTTTATTGTGTATGATTGTATTCACAGGAAACTGGAAAGCAGTAGCTTATTCTGGTACCTTTATGGCACTAGGAGCAGCATGGGGGTGGAGATATCCAGACTCACCTGAGGAATATGACCGTAGAATTAAAGCCGGAGAGAAGATAGGATTATTTAAGTAATGAGCGAATATTCAGGTGACCAAGATTTTAATTACCAAAGATGGTTAAGAGTAAACATGTTTATGCAAGAATTACATAGACAACATTACGCATATCGGTTAGCTGAAGAACTCGATCGCTTAGATGAAATTGATATGATAGTCGACGAGATGGATTCCTACCCAGAAGTCGAAGAAATATTAGATGGATTATGGAAAAATTAAATTATAAAGAAGCTACGCCAAAGCAAGTAGAAGATTGGCACAAAGACGATTATTGGATGCGAATGGACTTTGACCCTATGGTCATGTTCGTTGTTATTCCAGCTATTATACAAATCACAGTATTTGGTATGATGTTGGCTGTATTTGCATTGAATGATATTTTATTTTAGTGATTAAAGAAGTTTTAAAAGCACTAGTCGGTGTAGGTAAATTACCAAATAAACCTTTCGAACCAACGTTTGGTAGAATATTGTTATTTGGATTTATATTGGCTGGAAGCTTTTTAGGAACAGTATTATTACTGTTATATTTAACTAGTATTATTTTGAGGAATATATAATGAATAATGATTTTGAAACCCACGATCGTGGAACCGCAGAAGAAATTAGATTGGCAAGAAAACTTGCTAATGAGATTGAATGCTGTATTATGCAAGGTGGTGTAATGCCAGTGCAGATACGAAGTGTATACAAAGAACTTAGAGCTTTTTACGAAAAGCAAGTAGAAAACGAGGCTTATAAAGACATGGAAGTTTTTGATAAACCTCTACAGAACAACCTTTTTGGATTGGAGTTATGGCAATGACAAAAATTTATGAGAGCCCAGATAAGGGACAAACAGTTTACGAAAGAGAATTTGGAGCACCACATTCTTCTAGAGTAGAAATTAAAAAGCCAAATACAAATGGCAGGGGCATCGAGGGTAATACCGAGATGGAAAGAGCACGTAAAGTCAGCAAGACTTGGAGCATGGAACAAGATTAAAATATACGAGTTCGAACAAAAGAGTTTTACTAAGGATTTTGTTTTGGTATGTTCGATTGGGTTGAATATTGGATTTTTTATAGGTTTATTGTTTATATAATTTATTGAGGTATATTATGAAGAAGTATGTAAAAGTGGAATGTGTGTCTAGCTTTAGACAAACATATATGATTCCGATGGATGGTTTGCAAGAAACCAATCCTGATGTAAAACTCACTGATAAGCTCGCAGAAGAGTGGGCCAGTGACGTTGTAACTTGCGAAGAGGTAAACGAATTCAGTCAAAGATGGTTAGGTGAAACCATTGCATCAGTTGATATTATCGACGAAGACCATATGCTTAGATGGTTTGACAAAGAGAATCCTGAGCTTGCAAAAGATTGGGATAGAGAAAAGAAACTACAATTCGTATCTAAGTGGAATGCAAAAGCCCCAACAAAAGATTAAAATATACGGCCAAAGAGATTGTGGCGTATGTGATAAAGCAAGAAAAGAATGTGATAAATTTGGTATTGATTATGAATACTACGATCGCTCTATTCGTAAATATTACTTAGAGTGTGTTGAAGGTAAAGCAAATACTAATGTAATCCCAAACATTTTTGTTGATAATGAATACATAGGAGATTATACATCTCTATTAGAATTTTTAAAGGAAAAAAGATATGGCAGTAAAGACTAGCGCGTTCTCTACATCTCACAACGGGGTGAAAAAAGGTACGAGCATTGGTAAAAGACCAAAAAGTATGTCAACGATGAATAAGTCCAAAAAGCGTGGATTTAAAAAGTATCGCGGACAAGGTAAATAATTATGTGGGATTGGCTACAGCATTTCCTCGACAAGATAGGACAAGCTTCTATTTTGTTAATTCTGGTTATCGGATTAGCAATGTGGTTAGCTATTTCAATAGTAGCTTTTATTGAATTTGTTATATAATAGATTAGAGTCGGCAGCTTATGGTGAAGGACGAAAGTACTTCAAATGGTGGATTCGTGTTTGGTGCAAAAGAAGATAAATATCTTCAACTAACAGGAGAATCATATAATGTATGAGTATAAAGCAAAATTAATTAAAGTGGTAGATGGAGATACAGTTGATGTCGACATTGACTTGGGTTTTGGTATTTGGCTTCGTAACGAGCGTGTTCGTATTATGGGCATTGATACACCAGAGTCTCGTACGCGTGACAAGGTTGAAAAACTATTTGGACTTGCAGCGAAGAAAGCATTAAAAGAATTATTAAAGAAAGATGTTGTATTAAAGACATTTAAAGGTCGAGGTGGAGAAGATGCCAAAGGGAAGTTTGGTAGAATCCTTGGTGACTTTAGTGTTTATTACGGCAAAGAAGATAGATGGTGTATGGCTACAGAAATTATGGCAAAAGAAGGCCATTGTGTTCCATATACTGGTGGAAGCAAAGAAGATACACAATCAGCACATTTAAAGAATAGACAGAAGCTATTATCAGAAGGTGTTGTTGACCAAAAAGCTTATGACAAGTGTTCAGCCTATATGGAAAAACAAAACAAGAAGAGTTAATGCACTTTAGTGGACATAAAAGTGTAGAAGTCTCGCACTTTAGTGGACATAAAAATGTTTTTCATAAAAGGGTTGACAAATACAATATAGCGTGTTATAATAACTCTTATAATTAATCATCAATGATTGGACATTCTAATCAAAACTTTTTTAAATTATTTTCAAAAAAGGGTTGACAAAGACGAAACAACTTGATATAATTATCTTATATTGAGGGAAACACCCCCGGTGGTAAGAGAAACTAACAAAACGTATGTTAGATACCGCGGAGACAGTTTGCACGAGATGACGACTTTATCGATCGTTCAGAGGCAAGATTAAAGGTGGACACCCCGTACGGTAGCTTGAGGAAGACCGCGCTGGAAAGTGATAATATGGCGGGATAGAACAAATCAATATAGACTGAGACGAGCCAGGGTATGAGGAAACGCTTGATACCATAGTGGGAGAGAAACCCCGCAGTGCTGAAACGAGACAGGTTATAGATTTTGCGATTTATAACGACACAATGACTTAGCGGTCAAGGGTCTTTATCTTTAGGAAATTTAGGAGGCTTAATTGCTACCCCTACTTGGAATACTGATATTAACAAAGTAAGACGTAAGTCCTAGGCCAGTCAGTCGACTTTAAGTTTCAATAATAGGGGCTTTAAGCTCGGGGTAGCGGCAGAACAACGATTAACGATTCTACACTACTTGACGAATCCCGTTAATAAAGGTTCACCGCCCCAAACTGATTTACGAAGAGGGCCTCACAAGGGCTCTCTTTTTTGTTTCTTATAGTATACAAAATATATTATAAGAAACATTTTAAATTAATTACAAAAACATGTTGACAAATCGTTTTTGTTATGTTATAATAATACCTATGAGATACAATAATAAAAATAAACCAATTAACGGTAGAACCGTTGATTTGAGACCAGGGCCAAGACATCCAAAAGATAGAAGGCCTCAAAGTGATATGCCTTTTGATATAGCACTTAGAAAATTTAGAAAACAGATTGAAAAAGCTGGGATCGTAAAAGAACTAAGAGCTAGAGAATTTTATGAAAAGCCAACTGCAAAAAGAAAGCGTAAAGCTGCAGAGGGCAGAAAGAGATGGCTCAAAAAGGCATCACAAGAAAGATTAACATATAGCTACAAAGCTAGAAGGTAAAAGTTAAAAAAATTGGTGGGATAAACCATGACGGCGAGATGGAATCACGGAGTTAATAGCTCTACCATTTAAGACCCACGACGGCC
>Ga0233438_10000250_pt1 | contig 74853 bp, 66 predicted proteins | sample SI_123_September_FD_182720 | JGI IMG/M metagenome (GOLD analysis project Ga0233438, IMG submission 182720) | Seawater microbial communities from Saanich Inlet, British Columbia, Canada - SI_123_September2016_10_MG | ecosystem: Environmental > Aquatic > Marine > Inlet | place: Canada: British... | reverse complement strand
TATAACAAAGCTAAGGAGAGTTAAAACTCTCCTCTTAATCCTAGTACCACGTTACGCCCAGGTAAAGGGGTCACATCCCTTAGAAATGACTGGTGAACATAAGCAAGTTCATCAGTCATATTTTCAATTTTCAGATACGCAACCCAATCCCATTTTCCTTGTGACAAATACAAATTACTGTTTAGATCTAGCATGGTATAACCTGGAGTTTGAGTCTCAAAAGAACTGATTTGATTTTGGTTAAATACACGTTTGACCGCGACACTTGCATCCCAGTTACTACCAGAATAAGTAATCGTAGAACTCACACGCTTAGGTGGAATTCGCGCTAGATTGCCTCCGTCTTGTAAACGACCACGGATCCAATCAACTTGTGCAGCTAGCTGCCACTGACTATTCAGCGCATAATTGACTTGTGCTTCAATCCCATATAAATCAACATCTTCAGGAGTGAATAAAAACACCGGTGCTAATTCTTCATCCGCATGCGCTTCATCTGCAATGGGTTCATCAGCATGATCTTCATGCCCAGCTTCGATGCTAATACCTAAATCATTTTCAAAGTAGTAATTGTCGACGCGATTGTAAAACACATTTAATACCAAGCCTAAATCGCCAGAGAATTTACGGAAAGTAAAGTCTATATTATTAGAGGTTTCTAACTGTGCGTCCGTTTCACGCAATTCCAGTTCAGTTTCACCATTATGCTCATGTAATGCATACACGGCACCAATTTCATAGTTACCGGTACCAATGTGCAAGCCATTGGCCAACAACTCCGCTGAACTTGGTGCGCGCTGAGCTCGTGCTACAGACACCCCAAGATTATAGCCTTCGGTAAATTCCCATACTGCACCAACAGAAATACTGGTAGGAGTAAACGTCTGGTCAAAATCAAATTCTTGTAAATGATCTGCATGATCGTCTTCTGCACCTGCAATCTCTTCACCCACAATCTCGTCATGATGCCCTTCGGCAAAGATCTCAGGATCGAATTCAATATGATCAGACGTAACAGTGACGCGTTCAACACGAGCACCAAATTGAATTAACACGTCACCAACATGTTTTTCTTCCATCAACGCTAAACCAAGCATCTTAGTAGATGATGCCGGCGTAAATGCTTCTGCACCAATCGCATCAAAATCAGAATTTTTGCTATGCAAACTAATACCGCCTTTCCAACCAGATGTAGGTTGATGCAGTAGGGTTATTTTTGCTTCTGTCGTTTTGTTGTTAAAACGCGTACCCACCATGCCGTCTTCGATTTCAGCATGGGTGTAATCGGTGTAAGCTAATTTGGTCGATATTTTACTAAAAAATTGATCATCGAAATACAGATCACTGAGGAATTGCAACCTATCTTGCTGCATATCACTATAAACAGAACCTTCTTCTGCAACGTGCTCATTAGCATGGTCATCTGCATGGTCATCTGCATGGTCATCTGCATGAGCATGCCCAGGGATACCGTACTGGCGATCGCTATTTTCATATGACAAGCCGACAAAACCGTTATCTAATAAATAACTCGCCCCTAATGTAAATCCAGTGCCTTCATATTGAGTTTCTTCGATAACGTTTTGAGCTTTATATGCATCCGCATCACGCCATACACCATCGGCATATAGCACAACATTACCTAAACCAAGCTGACCGGCACCTGAGACATTTTTGCCAGAGTTAACCGAGCTATTAGACACTAATACGCGTGCTTTCGTCTCGTTGTTTTGAGGAATACGCTCATCAACGACGTTAACGACACCACCAATCGCACCGCTACCATAAAATAACGTAGCAGGCCCGCGCAATACTTCGATTTGTTGAGCCGTCGCACTTTCAGCTGCAACAATATGATCAGCGCCTACTCGTGATACATCTGACGCGTCTAGGCCATTTTGCGTGATCATGACACGGGGTCCATCTAAACCACGAATAATTGGGCTGCTCGCCACACCACCAAAGAAAGTCGAATGTACTCCGACTTGATTATTGAGAGTTTCACCGAGTGTAGAGGTTTGTGCTAAACGTAACGCATCACCAGCTAAAACAGTAACAGGTAAAGACGATTCAATCACAGAGGCATGAAAAGGTGAAGCAAACACATCAATGACTTCTAAGCTACTCGGCATTAATTGCACACTGACATTGGTCACATCACCATTTAAATCAAAATCCAAGTTTTTATGTACAAAATCAGGCGCAGTAATGTGTAATTCAAGTGCCCCTGTGGACAAATCAGTCAACGTAAACTGACCAGCAGCATTGGAGGTAACACTTGTTTGGGTATTAACAATTTCTACAGTGGCATTCGAGATGGGTTGATTTTGAGCATCAACAATCACACCTGAAATATCATTGGCTAAAACAGTAACCGGCGCGAATACTAGGCCAGATGCGAGTAATTTAATAAGACGAGAAGACATGAATAACATTTCCTTAAGTGATGATTTTAGGAGATGTTATATTATCACATAATATTTATCAAGCATGATAAATGAATTTTTTTTTGACATTAGCGGGCTAAAAAATCTGCTTGGATTTGTTCTAAGGATTTTCCTTTGGTTTCTGGCAGGTATTTAGTGACAAAAATCAAACCGATAAGCGCAAATATCGCATAAGTTAAAAAGGTAAATCCAGCACCAAATGTGGCTAACTCCCAAGGAAACAAAAATTGCATTAAGAAGCTACACAAGCTATTGAATACCGTCACAAATGAAATCGCTACTCCTCGGTATTCGGTTGGGAATATCTCAGCAAATAACACCCACATTACCGGTCCAAGGGACATCGCAAAGAATGCCACAAAACTTAAAATTGCCACTAATATCAAGGTCGCATTTAGATGTGTCCCTTGTTGTAACAACACACCTTGGAATGTCTGAAAATCACTATTGCCTAAAAGAGTAATCAAGGCTGACTTAAATTCTACGTCGGAGTAATACACCACATCGAGGATTGGAGTCAGTTGCGCTGCCGCTAAAGAGGTTTCTTGTGAAATGGTATGTAATGCCACCACATCCAAATAATATTCTGCTTGATAAAATCCGTAAGCACACACTACCATACTGACTAAAATACCGCTCAAACCAATCAACAGCAGCGGACGACGACCAAATCTATCTATTGCAAACATCGCTACAATAGTGAATAACACATTAATTACACCTACGCCTATGGCTTGAATAAATGATGCGTCAGTCCCCACGCCACTTTGTTCAAAAATCGTTGGCGCATAGAAGAAAATCACATTAATTCCCGTTAATTGCTGGACGATACCAATTACCAAACCAATCACGATAGGCCAACGTAAACGCGATGACCACAACCCTTGGATGCGTTTTTTTAAGGATAATGTGGTGGTACTTAATGTCGCTTTAATACTATCCAGTTCAGAATCAACATCCGCATAATGTAAGCGGGCTAAATTAACCTTAGCGTCATCGAAACGCCCTTTGGTGCTTAACCAACGGGGACTTTCAGGGATCCCAAACAATAGAATGAACCACAACAAGGCAGGAATGATTTCTAATGCTAACATCCAACGCCATACATCCGAATCAATCATTAACTGTGCAACCCAAGGCGCGTCGGATTGGCTGAGAGTGAGTAAGCCATAATTAGTAAAATAAGACGCTGACAGTCCCAGCACAATATTGAATTGATTGACCGAGACCAACTTGCCTCGGTGCTGTGCAGAACTTATTTCAGCAATATACATAGGCGCAATCATCAAAGAACAAAACGCCAAACCTCCCACAAATCGTGCGGTTAACAGCATTTCAAAACTCGTCGCGAGCGCCGAAAAAATCGCAGATACCACGTATAACAATGAGACAAATAATAATGTTTGTTTACGTCCATACTGGTCGCTCACCGCACCAGCAAAAAACATCGCGATCAACGCACCTAAGGTCGGTGCACTCACTACCATACCCTGCTGCCAAGGTGTTAAGTCAAATTCTTGAGTAATAAAATTAACCGTACCGGCGATAACTGAGGCATCAAAACCAAAAACAAACCCACCTAATGCGACGACTATCGTGATAAACAACGTACTAGTTGGGAGTGACTTCATTAAATATTCTCTTCTATTGAATTACGAATGATAAGTTTAGGTTCGAAAGTGTTGTGGATGATTTCAGCGGTGTTGATGTTATACACTTCTTTGAGGACCCATTTAGCTGCCATGCTACCCATTTCGGCAATCGGATTTTTAATTGTGGTTAACGTCGGATAAGTATATCGAGCAAACACCTGGTCATCGTAGCCCACAATTGACAAATCATGAGGAAGATCCAAACCGTGTTTGCGCGCCGAATACATCGCGCCTGTGGCCATTTCATCATTAGCACAGATCAACGCACTAAAACGTTGCTCTGACAATTCATCAAATCCTGCTTTGCCTCCATCTTCGTTGTAGTTACCACGATAATGGAGTGCTTCATTAAACGTCAAACCCGCTTCTTCTAATGCACGCTTATGACCTTCAAGACGCATGCGGGCATCTTCTTTAAATTCTGGACCTGAGATATAGGCAATCTTGGTGTGACCCATGTCGATCACTGCTTTTGCTGCTAGGTAGCCACCTTGTTCATTATCAACGGTAAAACAGCAATCAGCAATGTCATCAATGCGATGGTTGATCAGAGAAAAAGGCACTTTACGTTCTTTTAATTTGAGTAGATATTCATCGGATACCGCATCAATGTGCAAAATCAAAGCATCACAGCGACATCCAAATAAAAACTCAATGCCTTCTTGTTCTTTAGCCACATCTGAGTGACCCGCAGTAATGATTGCGTGTTTACCCTCTTCACGTAAAGCGCTTTCCACGACCGCTAACATATAACTAAAAAACGGACCACTTAATTCAGATACCAAGACCCCAACCCGATTAGTCCGATTAGACGCAAGAGACTGCGCGATAATATTAGGTTGGTAGCCTAATTCTTTCATAGCGGATTGAACTTTAGCTCGGCTTTTATCACTCACCTTGACATTACCGTTCATTACTCTTGAAACGGTTGCTAGAGAAACACCGGCTAGATCTGCTACTTGATATATTGTGGCCATATTGCGCTTATTCTGACGTGACTAATGCACGTGATGTTAGCATATTTTTATAAGCAATAGCGCTATCTTTCCATATTCGCTCTTGTGTTTCATAGTCAATGTAAATCAACCCAAAACGCTTACTGTAACCTTCTGCCCATTCAAAGTTATCTAACAAACTCCATGCAAAATAGCCTTTGATATTGACGCCTTGTTCCATTGCATTGTGTACCGCTAAAAAATGCGACTGGAAGTAATCAATCCGGTCTTGATCGTCCACCTGCTTACCAACAAGCTTATCCGGCATCGCCGCACCATTCTCAGTGATAAACATCGGTGGTAAGGGATACTCATTATTTAATGACACTAGCATATCGGTCATGGCACCAGGCACTATCTCCCACCCCATCTCAGTTAAATTACCTGCTGGTGGAGGCACAATGCTGAACCAGCCATTATCGTCCATGGTATAAACGTTACGGGTGTAATAATTCATGCCAATAAAATCGAGTGGCTGACCAATAATAGCCATATCGCCATCCTGGATATCGGGTTTTTCTGCATCCGTTAATTTATCCATGACACTTGGATAGCACTGTTTTAACAAGGGATCCAGATACCAATAAAAAAGATATTCCCCCCCCATTTTAGTGGCTTCAATATCTGCAGCAGAATCCGTTTGTGGATAACCTGGATGGATATTAATCACAATCCCTAAGTCTGCATCAGGGCAGTTTTTACGGAGCACTTGCATGGCCAAGCCATGAGCAAGTAACAAATGGTGAGACGCTTGTCGACCGTTCTTTTTGCCGGTCAAGCCTGGAGCATGAATGCCAAGCTCATAACTTAAATACCCTGCGCAAAACGGCTCATTTAATGTAGTGTAAGCATCTACTTTAGAGCCTAAACGAGCAGAAATGGCATCACAATACTTAGCAAATTCGACAGCTGTATTTCGATTTAACCACCCACCCTCATCTTCAAGGTACTGAGGTAAATCCCAATGATACAAGGTAACAAACACTTTTTTACCTTGGGCTTTTAATGCATCGACAAGATGTTCATAAAAGGCAAACCCAACTTCATTGACTGAACCATCCTGATGCATGACGCGCGGCCAAGAAATCGAAAAACGATAAGCGTCAACTCCAAGATCACAAATCAACTGCACATCTTCTTGCCAACGATTAATATGATCACAAGCAACGTCGCCATGAGTATGGTCAGATATGGCATTTTCTTGTGCGCAAAACGTATCCCAAATTGAATCCAAACGAGTAGCACGCGCCCCTTCTATTTGAAAAGAAGACGTCGCGACGCCGAAGATAAATTCCTCATCTAACATTTTAGAGTCGTAAGGTAGGGTAAGTTTTGTCATGGGGTTACCAATTATTCGATAGTTCGGTGTAATACAAAATTAACAATGTTGTTTAATTAAATGAAAAAAGTTATCAAACAAACAATGAAAGCGCTTTCATTCATGTTAATTTAATGTTTATAATAAAAAAAATCAACACCTTTGGAGAATTTATTGTGGCCTTTGCAACACCAACATCATCAAATACTGGGGAACAACCTCAAGGAAACTTTAAGTTTGCGCTATATGCACTGACTTCGTTATTTTTTATGTGGGGGTTCATCACCTGCTTAAATGACATACTTATCCCCTATCTTAAAGGTGCATTTAACTTAAATTTCACCCAAGCAATGTTGATCCAGTTTTGTTTTTTTGGAGCGTATTTCATTGTATCACTGCCAGCAGGTCGCTTAGTTTCTAAGATCGGTTACCAAAAAGGTATCGTGTTAGGATTAACCATTGCAGCTATTGGTTGCGGTTTGTTTTACCCCGCTGCAACAGCCGGCATTTATGGCTTGTTTTTAGCAGCCTTGTTCATCCTAGCTTCTGGAATTACTATCCTACAGGTTTCTGCCAATCCATATGTGAGTGCGCTAGGCGATCCCAAAACAGCCTCTTCGCGCTTAACCATGACCCAAGCATTTAACTCTTTTGGTACAACTATCGCGCCATTTTTTGGTGCTTCGTTGTTATTTGCAGGAGGGCATGAGCCTGTTGCAGGTGATGCCTCGGCGGTACAACTGCCTTATGTGATGTTGGCATTAGCCTTAGTGATTTTAGCGGCGATATTTGCGTACTTAAAATTACCAAACATACAAGATACAAGTGAAGATGGCCAAGGTCATTTAGCTGCGGTATTAAAATACCCGCATCTAGTATTAGGTGCAGTTGGTATTTTCGTCTATGTGGGAGCAGAAGTCGCTATTGGTAGTTTTTTAGTCAATTTCTTTAGCTTGCCAGAAATAGCAGGTATCGGTGAAGCCGAAGCGTCAAAATTAATCGCCTTATACTGGGGTGGTGCAATGGTGGGTCGTTTTGTCGGTGCATACGTCATGCAGTATGTTGCTGCGGGTAAAGTATTAGCATTTAACGCTTTTATGGCAGTAGTTCTCATTATACTAGCGGTAACAACAACGGGGCATTTTGCAATGTGGGCAATATTACTTGTCGGCTTATGTAATTCTATTATGTTCCCAACTATTTTCTCTCTAGCAGTAACCGGTTTAGGTAAACATGCCGCACAAGGTTCTGGTGTACTATGTTTGGCTATCGTAGGTGGCGCATTATTACCATTATTACAAGGTGTATTAGCGGATGGCATTGGCGTACAGCTCTCATTCTTATTACCGGCAATCTGTTATATCTACATCGCATTCTATGGTTTATCTGGCCATAAAGTTAAGACCGACATTTAAAGGATAGGAACCAGACACATGTTTATTAATATGCCTCGTGCACTTTTAGGAACCTTAATCGCATTGAACTTAGTAGCCTGCGGTACTGCTAATGAATCAGCGCAAGAAGCGGTTACAACAGTAAGTAACGTAGCAAATCCAATTTGGCCTCAGCTTGATATTGAAGTCAAAAAAGACGCAGCTATTGAAGCACAAGTTGCCAAAATGCTTAGCACAATGACGCTAGAACAAAAAATCGGGCAAATGATCCAACCCGAAATTAGAGATATTACGCTAGAAGATATGCGTCAATACGGCTTTGGTTCATTTTTAAATGGCGGTGGGGCATACCCAGATAACAATAAACAGGCAACGCCTCAAGATTGGATTGATTTAGCTGAGTCTATGTATCAAGCCTCGATTGATGATTCATTAGATGGCTCTACTATCCCCACCATTTGGGGCACAGATGCCGTTCATGGTCATAATAATGTGGTAGGGGCTACGTTATTTCCACATAACATTGGTCTTGGTGCAGCAAACGATCCAGATTTAATTGAACGTGTTGCTCAAGCTACTGCTAAAGAAGTCCTTGCAACGGGTATTGATTGGATTTTTGCTCCCACAGTTGCTGTCGTTCGCAATGACCGTTGGGGACGAACTTACGAAGGCTATTCAGAAGATCCAGAAATCGTAAAAGCCTACTCAACCGCTATTGTGCATGGTTTACAAGGCACGGCTGGGGAAAACTTTTTAGCTGAAGATAAAGTACTCAGCACCGTTAAACACTTTGTCGGTGATGGTGGCACGCTTGATGGTGTTGACCAAGGCGACAATATCAGTTCAGAAGAAGACTTATATAACATCCATGCGCAAGGGTATGTTGGCGGCCTTACAGCTGGCGCTCAGTCAGTCATGGCCTCGTTTAACCGTTGGCAAGGTGACAAGATCCACGGTTCTGAGTACTTACTGAATCAAGTACTAAAAAACCGCATGGGTTTTGATGGTTTTGTAGTGGGTGATTGGAATGGCCATGGACAAGTTGCCAGCTGTACCAATGAAAGCTGTCCTCAAGCGATTAATGCTGGATTAGATATATTCATGGCGCCGACTCAATCATGGCGTCCATTATTTGCCAATACCGTTGCCCAAGTCAAAAATGGCACGATCCCTATGAGCCGAATTGATGACGCAGTAACCCGAATTTTAAGAGTCAAAGCGCGTGCGGGTATCTTTGACCGCCCAAGCCCGGAAAAGCGTGCTTACTCGGGTAAAATGGAGCTTATTGGTCATCCAGATCATCGTGCAGTTGCGCGTGAAGCAGTGCGTAAATCACTGGTTTTATTAAAAAATAACAACATACTACCATTAAATCCAACAGCGAACATTTTAGTTGCTGGTGACGCTGCTGATAATATTGGCAAGCAATCTGGCGGCTGGACTATCACGTGGCAAGGTACCAATAATACCAATGCGGATTTCCCAGGTGGTAGTTCTATTTACGCTGGTATTGCCGACTCGGTTAATGCCGCTGGCGGTAAAGTCACATTGAGTGTTGATGGTAGTTTTGATGCGAGTGCAGGAAATAAACCTGATGTTGCAGTAGTCGTATTTGGTGAAGAGCCTTACGCTGAAGGTGTGGGTGACCGTCCATCAGTAGAATATCAACCGGGTAACAAAACTGATTTAGCATTGTTAAAGTCATTAAAAGACCAAGGGATCCCTGTGGTATCGATCTTTATTAGTGGTCGTGCTATGTGGGTGAATCCAGAGTTAAATGCCTCAGATGCGTTTGTGGCTGCATGGTTACCTGGCTCTGAAGGTGTTGGTGTTGCTGATGTCATTATGGCGAAAGCTGATGGCAGTGTGAATTATGATTTTCATGGTAAATTATCTTATTCTTGGCCTAAAAGTCCTGACCAAGTCGTTAACCGTGGAGATGAAAATTATGCGCCGTTATTACCATATGGTTTTGGCTTAACTTATGGCGCTGAAGAAGTATTAGCAGCACAATTGGATGAATTGAACATCGATACCTCAGCCAATGCTTCTAACATGGTCTATAACCGTTCAGTTGTTTATCCTTGGAATTTGGCATTAGTGTCTAATGGTCAAGCCGCAGCAGTAATGTCTAATACACTAGCGTTACCTAGCATTAATTACCGTACATATGATCGCAACGTTCAAGAAGACAGCTTTCAGTTAACCTTTAATGGTACTGGAACCGGTGCAGTATTATTTAATGCTCCTAAAGCCGTAGACTTGAGCGCTGTTGCAACCGACAAAGCAATCAGCATGTGGGTAAATCTAGTGACTAAACCAAACGGCGCAGTCAATGTGGGCATCAATTGTGAAAACGACAGTAACTGTGCCAGCAATGTTGATATTAGCTCTGCATTAAATGCAATCGAGCTAAACACTTGGTCACAAGTCTCTGTTGCGACGAGCTGCTTTACTCAGGCCGGTGCAGATTTATCAGCAGTTACCAATGCGTTCAGTCTAAGTAGCGCTGCTAGCGTAAACATTATCCTTTCAGAAATTGGTTATACGGATGTGTCCGCCAACACGATTACTTGTCAGTAAACGTGCAGATTGTAATAAGGATATTGCCAATAGGTGTGTGTCTGTTTGCGCCGCTAAGTTTTGCTGATTTAGCGGATGCAAACAAACCTTCTCCTGTTAATGCTAGTCATTTAACTTCTATAACGGTTCACCCTAACTGGTAACTTGTCTGGAAGGATGAATTTTCTAGTCCTAGCCTTGACACGAGTAAATGGTCCGTCGAACATAGCTGTTGGGGCGAGGGTAATGAAGAAAAACAATGCTATACCCCAAATGAAAATAATGTCTTCATTCAAAGCGGTCATCTTGTTCTACAAGCACTATATGGTTCTTCAACCGGTCCTGCATTATATCAAACTCATCCAGATTATTTACTATCTGACACTAAAACTTTACCCTTTTCATCTGGTAAAGCCCTCAGTAAAGGTAAAGGCGATTGGCGTTATGGACGTATGGAGATTCGTGCCAAACTACCACAAGGACAAGGTACATGGCCTGCGATTTGGATGCTTCCGACGGATCATATTTATGGCACTTGGGCTGCGTCAGGCGAGATTGATATTATGGAAGCAGTTAATTTGGGCACACTATCCGATGCGCAGTACGACCCTGCAGTCCCACAATCACGACACACTTTAGAAACAAGGGTGCATGGCACTCTTCATTATGGTGCAACGTGGCCAGACAATATCTATACTGGTAGCGGTGTTATATTGCCCAATAAAATTAATCCTGCAGATAACTTTCATACTTACGCCATTGAATGGGAGCAAGATGAGATCCGCTGGTACGTAGACAATTATCATTTTTTGACCCAACGCAGTAGTCACTGGTACACCCGTAGTAAAAATGCCAGCGGTGAATGGATTACTGGAGAGTCTGACGCGCCATTTAACGAACGTTTTCACCTTATCTTTAATCTTGCTATTGGCGGCGTGTGGCCTGAAAATACTAACGAGAAAGGTATTGATACTTCGGATTATCCAAAGCAGTTATTAATTGATTATGTTCGGGTATATAAGTGCAGCAATGCGCTTAATACCGGAAAAGGCTGTGCAGCCATTGATCCAAAAGCACTGAGACTGCTCACTCAATAGCTTATCTCTCCATCATACTCCCTAATGCGGACCAAAGGTAATTTGCTGGTCCTGTCTCTCCTGCGGTGTTTAATTCCTTATTAATAAACTGCAACCTTGATGAAAAATAGTGACTTTCATAATGAGTCCTAAGACTGCGATACACTGCATCAAAAAAAAACCACTACAGGGTCGACCTATAGTGGTTTTTATCATTTAAGAAATAATGTATTAAAGGGATTTAATACGGAATCCTAAAGTATAACGAGGTGCATATTGAGCGGCACTTAAGAATTGTCTTTCAAATCGTCCGAATGAACGTTCTGTTTCGTTTGTCAGGTTAACCCCTTCAAAAAATACAGTGACATGCTCATTAACATCGTAGTTAACACTTACATCCCATTGTAAAAACTCTTCTACATATACAGGCGGTGCATCACTTGTATCCGGCTGACCTTGACCAGCAAGATACTCATCACGCCAAGCAGCAGTAAGCTTCACAGACAAACCATCTTTTTCATAGAATGTTTGGAAGTTCGCTGAGTTACTTAGACCTGGTAAGATCGCTTGAGCCGAGAGAATAAAGTTATCATATTCAACGTCACCCTGAACAACAGTACCATTTAATCCAGCACCAAAACCACTGTCACCAAATAAATGTTGTATAGCGAATTCAGCTCCGTTTACACTTCGTGTGCCAACGTTCTCTGGAGAATTGATTGTCCAATCAATCAACGGATCAGTTGCAGAGTCAGGTAAAATACGATTATTTTCACCAATACCAACTCCGTTACTGACTAATTCTAGATAAATAGCACTATCTGTTGCTTGCTCACCACGTCCAGTGATTGCAGAAACAGCAGCGTTCCAACGTTGACCTTCATAAACATCATATAGGCCCGGGAACGTTGTCGTTACCTGAGAATTATCAATCCAATCTTCAACTTCTTTCCAGAACAAACCAACAGCCGCATAACTCGCCTCGTCATAATAATATTCTAGAGATATATCTAAATTATTAGACTTAAACGGTTTTAAGTTTGGATTACCACGACTACCAGTACGCGAACCAATCTTAGGTGAAGGTGTTAGGCTTAAATTACCTAACATATTACCAAGACCTGGACGTGTAATCGTTGTACCTACTGACATGCGACCTACTAAGTCATCAGATAAATCAACTTTAAGATCTAACATGGGTAATACTAAATCGTATTCACCAGTAAAATCAACTTCTACTGCAGCACCGCCACCAGCAAATTGAGTGATCCATTCAGAACCACCAGCCCAGTAAACAAGTTCTGGTACACGACTTTTTGCAGGTGAAACGACTTCAGTGTGCTCGTAACGAAGACCAAAGTTAGCATCAACAATATAATCAGAAACTTCAAATTCCCATGCAGTAGATACATATAAACTCGTTGTTTCTTCGGTAATCTTATTCACTGGAAATTGATCAAAAGTACCAATTTCATACACATCACTTCCTACAACATCTTCAGTTAAAAATGCAAGTTGACGTGCAATGGCTTCATCAAAATTAAACGTGTAAGCATAGCCAGGTGACAATCCCATAGAACCTCGACCAAATTCGTCTAAGAATGAAGACAAATCCACTTGTTCAAACATGCTATCAGGGAAAATTTCTGCAAATGTACCGTTGTTAAAACCTGGTGCATTAGCGTTATTTGAACCACCTGAGCCACTCAACGATTGCTCAGTGAACGCGGCTCCAAATTTCACACCAGTAAGACCGTAACCAATATCAGGTAACCACTCACCTTTTAATTGATATTGACTAACTTCTGACTGGCCCGGTGTGCGTGTAAATATACTGAAATTTGAACCAATTTCACTTGGGTCTAGTGTTGTTGTACCATTATCCCAATTAATCGCATAAGCCGGAATGTCACCATCACGGAAAAAATATTCTTTTGTCGTCAATGCTGCAGAACCGAGAATAACACGACCTTGGGCATTCATACCTGAATCTAAGCCATTATCTGTGGTAGTTTTAGAACGATGCATATCAAATTCAAAATTCAACGAATCCGAATAATCAAAATCAATATTAAAACCTGTAGCACTTGAATCAACTTCCGTTGTTTCACGGAAAGCAGTGTAAGAACCATCATCACCCGATGAGTTATAATATATGGCTGTACCATTTTCATCTAACTCATAAGCATTGGCATTTCCACCAAATGAACCGTTCCATACACCCCAAGACAAAGAGTTATTGCCTGTTGTCGCTTTTGAGCTAGTGTGATCGAGCGTATAAGTTAACTGATCAGTGGCTGCAAATTGTAAAGTAATATTGCTGTTTAAGCGCTCACGTTGGATATCATCGCGAGCAAAGCTAATTTCCTGTGGGAAAAAAGCTGCCGATGCAGATTCTAATATTCCATCTGCATTTGGCGCCATAAACTGTTTAATAACATTTCCATCAGCATCCACACCTCTACCGTCAGTAACAACTGCACTGTCTGATAAATTTGGATTTAACTGCCAAGAACGAATATTCGCTGACTGACGTTGAAAATCACGACGTTGATGTGAAAAGTTTACTGAAACACCGATACGATCATCAGCAAAAGTATTACTGTAAATCCCAGCAATTTCTGGGGTCACATCTTTACCAGTAACATTTGACGAATCATATATTCCTTTAGTCATAAAGGAGAATTTTTGACCCGGACTATTAAGTGGTTTAGTTGTCACAATATTGACGGAAGCACCTAAGCCACCAGTAGGGACATCAGCACGTGCAGTTTTATAAACTTCTAATGCACTTACCCCTTCAGAGGATAAGTTTTCAAAGTTAAATGAACGTGTGAAACCCGTCCCTGACATTTGGCGACCATTTAAGGTGACTAAGTTAAACTCAGGACCGAAACCACGAACCGTAATCTGGCTTCCTTCACCATTGGCACGTGATACAGATACACCTGTAATACGCTGCAATGATTCCGCTAAGTTAGTATCTGGGAATTTACCCATTTCTTCGGCAGTAATCGCGTCTACGACACCGCTAGAATCGCGTTTCAACGCACTAGAGCTAATTAAGCTGGCTTTAATACCGCGAACGGCGATGACTTCAACATCATCATTTGCCTCTGCTGTTTCTTGAGCTACTACTGGTAGCGCTAATGCTACTCCCAGTAACATAGAGATACTGGCAGCAATTTTTGTTTTATTGAAATTATAGTTTTTCATCATTTAATACTCTCTTTGCTATACCAGTTATTGAGCTGCAGTTTCAGACACAACGATGTCAGTAATTGTAACAGGCGCATCACGGGTATCCACATACATCAATAAGGAGCTAAAGTTGTTAGCCGCATCTTGAGCAGGAATGGTAATCGTGTACGTTGTCGCAGTGCTTGAATTGACAATCGCTGTACCAGCATCAAATGCAGGATTTACATCAGGATACGGCGCTTTTTCAAATCTAAAGCGAACTGTCGTATCCACGCCCCCTTCTGGAATAGCAGCTGTAAAGGTAATCGTGCCACCATTTGCAAAGTTAAACGGATAAATAGTCGCATTATCATTCGCAAACCCGGCCCAATCGACTGCACTAGCTGGGACAGTGAAGGTCGTCCCGTCAAGTGCGGCGCCAGAGCCATCGAAAGGTACCATGACCACTGCATCAGATGTAGCAGGAGGCGTTACTGTAGCACTTCCTTCTGTCACCACTATATCAGTGATTGTAACCGGCGCATCACGCGTATCCACGTACATCAATAAGGAGCTAAAGTTGTTAGCCGCATCTTGAGCAGGAATGGTAATCGTGTACGTTGTAGCAGTGCTTGAATTGACAATCGCTGTACCAGCATCAAATGCAGGATTTACATCAGGATACGGCGCTTTTTCAAATCTAAAGCGAACTGACGTATCCACTCCCCCATCTGGAATAGCAGCTGTAAAGGTGATCGTGCCACCATTTGCAAAGTTAAACGGATAAATAGTCGCATTATCATTCGCAAACCCGGCCCAATCTACTGCACTAGCTGGGACAGTAAAGGTTGTCCCGTCAAGTGCAGCGCCTGAGCCATCGAAAGGTACCATGACCACTGCATCAGATGTAGCAGGAGGCGTTACTGTAGCACTTCCTTCTGTCACTACTATGTCGGTAATTGTAACCGGCGCATCACGCGTATCCACATACATCAACAAGGAGCTAAAGTTGTTAGCCGCATCTTGATCAGGAATGGTAATCGTGTACGTTGTCGCAGTGCTTGAATTGACAATCGCTGTACCAGCATCAAATGCAGGATTTACATCAGGATACGGCGCGTTTTCAAATCTAAAGCGAACTGACGTATCCACTCCCCCATCTGGAATAGCAGCTGTAAAGGTAATCGTGCCACCATTTGCGAAGTTAAACGGATAAATAGTCGCATTATCATTCGCAAATCCGGCCCAATCTACTGCACTAGCTGGGACAGTAAAGGTTGTCCCGTCAAGTGCAGCGCCTGAGCCATCAAAAGGTACCATGACGACTGCATCCGAAGAAACTGTTGTACCTGAACTCTCTTTGTTAATATGTAAGTTATCTATTTGATACACTGCACCGCCACCTGTAGTCCATGCAGGAGATACAAGGACAACATCGATACCAGTGATATCTAAACCAGCATTTGTTAAGTCAATCAAATCAAACGTAAATGTCTGCCATTGACCCGTTACTGGATCTAGACCTTCATTTGATGTATTGATATTCAATTCGACTGCTTCACCGGTTCCACCATTATCAACACCGCCATTGGATTCTATCTTAATCATCCAAGCCGTTGCTGTTGTTGGAGCTGACACTACTTTCAAATCAAAAGACAAAGAACCTGTCATTTCGTATGCAGAAACATCTAACAAGGCGTCCGAACCACCTACTGCTGCTCGAGTGGTAAAACCTTGTACCGTTTCACCTGAAGCAACTACAGTAAATTCTGCAACCTGTCCACGATCCGTATCTGCGACTATTGCAGGTGTAGAGCCACCACAACAATCCCAAACAATCCAACCTATACGAGCACTATCAGTGAATAACGGTGCTAGAGATGCCGTATCACTTGGGCCTACTGGTGTAGTTGGAGTAGTCGGCTCTGTTGGCTCACCACCGTTATCTGGTGTAGTCGGCGTTGTTGGTGCACTAGGACCAGCTGAACCATCAATGATTTCCATGTTATCAACACGGAAAACCGCGTCAGCACCTGAACCCCATGCTGGGAATAACATAATGACGTCAATTGCACTTGGGTCTAATGTCCCTGCGTCTAATAAATCTAACAAACTAAAGGTAAATGTTTGCCATTCAGCAGAAGGATTAACGCCTTCATTACTGGTGTTTAAGTTAACTTCAACAGCACCAGTGGCACCGGCTGATTCTACTTTTAACATCCAAGCTTCATTACCCGCTGCTGGAGCGTTCACTACTTTTAAGTCAAAACGCAATACACCAGTAGAGAGTAGGCTTGATGCATCAACAGAAACACCCGTACCACCATCAGTAGTGCGAGAGTTTAAGCCAAGTACAGTACCTGAATCACCATTTAGAACAGCAAATTCAGCAACTGAGCCATTTGTCGCATCATCAACAAATGCTGGCGTAGAACCACCACAGCAATCCCACAACGCCCAGTTTTCATTAACAGTACCTGCATCAATGAACGTTGCAAGTGGTGCTATAGGAGCTGCACCACCCGAGCCAGGAACATGAAACTTAACATCCGATACGCGGAATACTGCATCAGCACCTGAACCCCATGCTGGGAATATCATAATTACATCTAACGCACTTGGGTCAATTGAACCTGCGTCCATTAATTCGGCAATCGGGAAGGTGAATGTCTGCCATACATCTGATGGATTCACACCTTCAGAACTGGTGTTCAAGTTAACTTCTGTTGCACCTGTTGCACCAGCCGATTCGACTTTCAACATCCAAGCTTCATTACCGGCTGCTGGCGCATTGATAACTTTTAAATCAAAAGATAATACGCCATTAGCAGCAATTTCAGTTACATTTAAAGGTGCATCATTACCACCACTATCACTACGAGTGTTATAACCTAGCACTGTACCTGAGCTACCATTTAACACTGCAAACTCAGCTACTTCGCCCTTCTCTGCATCCGTAACTACTGCAGGTGTTGAACCACCACAACAATCCCACAATGCCCAATCTGTGTTGGTTGAAACAGGGAATTCAGGATATGTTACACCAACGGTGTCTTGTAATATTGCGATGTTGTCTAAACGGAATACTGCATCTGCACCGGTCATCCATGCAGGGAATACCATTAGAACATCAATTAACGAGATATCAACACCATTATCAGCAACATCTTGCAATGGTATACGATATGTAGTCCATTGACCGACTACTGGCGCATCGCCAAATGTCGTTAGATCAGCTTCCCAAGCGCCACCAGCCGCTTCATCGGCTTCAATTTTAAACTTCCAAACAGAATCTGGAGAAGTCGGAGCAGTCATCACTTTCATATCAAAGGTAATGTACCCACCATCAATCATGCTTAAGGCATTATGAGGCGTTGCTCTTGAAGGAGACGTCGGATCTGAAGATAAAAATGCCGAACGTGTAATAACACCAAATACGGTGCCATCGTTACCGTTTTGCACTGCAAACTCGTATACATTTCCGCGTTCAGCATCATCAGCTACTAAGCCAGGAGTAGAACCGCCACAACAATCCCAAGCAACCCAGTTAATGTTGATTTCGTCATCAAAAATAGTAATAGGAGTTGGCGCGCCAGCAACTAATGTTGGGGCAGGTGCACGGCCTTCGACTAACATGCCCCCATCAGTTGTATCAATATCATATCCTGGTGCAACGGTCTCACATCCACGACCCGTATCTGGATCAGCTGAACATTTGTACACACGAACATAATCAACTTCTAAAGTCTGACCTTCCGCAAATGCGCTAGCGTCAATACCACCTTCATTAACACCTTCAGGCCACTGTCCACCGACTGCAACATTTAATATCATGAAAAAGTCTTGATCAAATGGAGCTGGAGAATAATCAGTACCTAATTGACCCGTTGCTATATCATATAGTTCTGCATACCAACCACGGTGACTTAGCCCTAATACAGTGCCGTCACCCGTCGTACGAAGTTTAGACTGACGTTGAGTGGCATAAAGAACATTGTTGAAATACCAACGTATCTCACCTTCTTGCCATTCAATGGCATAGGTATTAAACGAATCTGCCGGACTAGTCGTTGGCGTATGAGAGTTACCCGAGAAATCACTTCCTGGGCCTGCACCATAATGAATGGTGCCGTAAATACTTTTTTCTTCAGTACCATCTGCTCGCGCAGCACCTAAATTGACGGCTTCCATAATGTCAATTTCACCTGATTTTGGCCATCCGCCGTATACTGAATCAGTCGGCATCATCCAAAATGCGGGCCAAGAACCTTGACCTTTTGGTAATTTAGCTCTCATCTCAACACGGCCGTATTGGATATCGACTTTATTTTGAGTTGTCATTCGAGCTGAAGTATAAGGCTGGCTCGAACCTTCTGGAGCTGCTTTAGCTACAATTTTGAGCATACCATCACTGACAGATGAATTCTCTGCCGTATCTGTGTAGCATTGTTTTTCTTGGTTACCGCCACCAAGACAATTGACTTCATGTGTCCAATTGTCGGCATTAATGGCAGTCCCATCGAATTCGTCACTCCAGACAAGACGCCAGTCATCAACTGGTGCTGCAGGATTGACTGCGTTTAAATCAGTCTTTGTTTCCGTTCCACCGCCACAGGCAGTCAACGTTAGTACAGATAATACTGCACCTAATTTGGTGAAATTTGTCATTCTGTTTTTCATGTGTTCAACCCTATTAAGAAAAACGCGCCTAGTTAATGTAAGCGCTTACATCTATTTTCCAAAAAAATAGAAACGTAAATGTAAGCGCTTCCATAACCAGTATAAATATTTAACAAAAAATATCAACTGTTTGTTAAAAAAAAGTAACTAATTGCAAATATAACTTGTTTAGACCCCAATAAACACCCATCGGCAATGTCTGATATGAGCAAGTGTAAAGGATAAATTACTATTCAAAGGGCTGAGAAGGCTGGTTTTACTCAGAGAGAGCTGGTGAGATATCACGTCTAGCGAGATAATTAACAATTAAAAATAAAAAAGGCCACGGCATTACTGGCGTGACCTTTTGTTAACATTTATCTAAAACTTATTGTTGTTTTTATTGTTAAACGACAAATTTATACGTCATAAGTGGTTGATGCTGTATCACCACCACGCCCCGTCCAATTTGTGTGATGAAACTCACCACGAGGGCCATCTAGGCGTTCATAAGTATGCGCACCAAAATAGTCACGCTGTGCTTGTAATAAGTTAGCTGGCAAACGTGCCGTACGTAAGCTATCAAAATACGTTAACGCTGCACTCAAACATGGTACAGGAATACCCGCTATCGTTGCATTGCCGATAACTTGACGAATACCAGATTGAGCATTAACCACTGTGTTACTAAAATACGGGTCAAGTAACAAGTTAGTTAGCTCTGGATTGTTATCATAAGCCGTTTTAATGTTATCTAAGAATGCTGAACGGATAATACAACCACCGCGCCACATCAATGCGATACCACCGTAGTTTAATTCCCAACCAAATTCTTTGGCCGCTTCAGTCATTAGATCATAACCTTGAGCATAAGAGATCATTTTTGCCATTAACAAGGCTTGGCGTAATGCTTCAATAAACTGGGTTTTATCGCCCACAAACTCTGGGACACTTGGTCCTTTTAGAATGCTAGATGCATGTACTCGAGCGTCTTTTTGTGCAGAGATACAACGTGCAAATACGGATTCGGTGATCAACGTCAGTGGCACACCTAATTCTAGCGCCGTAACGCCCGTCCACTTACCCGTGCCTTTTTGGCCTGCTGTATCTAAGATCTTTTCAATTAATGGCGCACCATCAGTGTCTTTATAACGGAAAATATCAATCGAAATATCGACTAAATAGCTATCTAGTTCGGTTTTGCTCCATGCTTCAAACACATCACCGATTTCATCCGCGTTTAAGCCAATGAGATCATGTAGAATATGATACGCTTCGCAAATCAATTGCATATCACCGTATTCAATACCGTTATGCACCATCTTCACAAAATGGCCCGCACCATCATCACCGACCCAATCACAACAAGGTACCGTAAGATCGCCGTTTTCATCTGCAACTTTCGCTGAAATAGACTGGAAAATGTCTTTGACATGTGGCCATGCTGCATTCGCGCCACCTGGCATGATAGATGGGCCTTTTAAAGCGCCCTCTTCACCACCTGAAACACCCGTTCCAATGTAATATAAGCCTTTTTCGGCTAGATATGCAGTGCGACGATTTGAATCAGGAAAATGCGTATTTCCACCATCAATGATAATGTCGCCGGCATCTAAATGAGGAATTAACTGTTCAATGAAATCATCCACAGGCTGACCCGCTTTAACCATTAACATGATTTTACGAGGGCTAGATAAGGAGGCAACTAGCTCAGGAATATCTTTGGCACCGCGAATACTTTCACCTTGAGCACGACCATTGAGAAACTTCTCAACTTTGTCATAACTACGGTTAAACGCCGTGACAGTAAAGCCTTTGGACGCCATATTTAGGATGAGATTTTCTCCCATCACGGCCAAACCAACTAAACCAATATCCGATAATTCTTTCATGAGAAGCCTTAAATAAAAATATTGCGCGTATGATACTTTTTTTGCTCACACAATGCTACGGTCTAAGGCTACCTGAAGTGCAAAATCATGACCAAATCCTTATTTTTGGACATAATCAAAGGGTTCGTATGTCTATATTATTTAAAGATGTGTTTAATCCTTCAGCGATTGAGAATATGTGGCAGGCTATTTCAACTGGTTGGTCTAATTGTAGACGCATTGAATCATCATAGTTGTAGCACCCGGTGGCATGTATCAAGTAACGCCATTAGATACACAAACGTCATACTTGAAAGACTTCTTTGATTTTTGGATAAAAAAAAGCCCTGAAAAAACTTCAGGGCTAACTTACATAGGAACACACTATAAAACACATACACTTTAATAGACTGAGGGTTTCGTCGTTAGTTCAAAGTTTTTTATTATTTATGTAAATTTTTTCAAATTTCTTGTTTTTAGCTTGATACATTGCTTCATCAGCTTGTTGTTTAAGCTCATTAAAGGTATTGCCATCATACGGATATAATGCAATCCCCACACTTAATCTAGGTGTAATAAATGGGGTCGTATCCGATTTTATTTCTAATTTTTGCAATAAGCGATGACTTATTTCAATCACATAATCAGACGAACTCATATCATTCAACAATACAATAAATTCATATCCTCCAATGCGGATCGCATAGTCATATTCGCGCAGTTGTTGTTGCAAATTAGTCGCTATTTCTACCAATGTTTGATCACCAATAACATGACCATGAACATCATTAATTTGTTTAAATTTATCAATATCGATAAACAGCATCGCCAATAAACTTTTTTTACGCTTAGCTCTTGCTAGAGAAGTACTAAATACCTCTAGACCTGCACGCAAATTTAATAATCCGGTTAACGGATCTTTACTAGCTAACTGTGCTAATTGATGTTTTTGCTCATAAACTTCTAATAACATGGCATCAAATGCTCGATAAAAAGCCGAGCCCATAATTAAGATAAATAACGCAGTGATTAAAGTACCTATGATCACTATCGCCCAAGCTGAGGGCATATAAGCGTAAATAGCAGGATCAATTTGGTATTGGATAATATTGTGTGTAAACAGATATCCCAACCCAATAATAAACAGGCACCACACACCTAAATAAATGATGGCAGGCATGAGGCCCCAAACAAACGCGATGATAAATATTGTGAAAATGCCAAAGCTGACTGTGCCACTTTGCAAACCAAATGTCGCCGCACCTGAGAACGTCATGGTCGTTAATATGACAACGACTAAAATAATGAGATGTATTGCTTTGATCCGTTTTTTGCACAAAGCAGCAAGAAAAACAATCAAACTTAATACAATATGATGGATAAAAATGGGCTGAAAACCCAGATCAAACCACCTATACAAAGAAACCGGTAACCCCACCGCGCAAATTAATGCAAATGTGTTGATTAACCGGTCCGCTAATACTTGTTGTAGACGTTGAAATGTCTCGTGCTGATGTAATTTCACATTAATCCTTTGCCAACGTTCTTATATAAAGATAGTCAGAAAAGGATATTTTGCAATTAATTAAACCAATGACGGGTTCGATTGGCAAACCAGACTAATGACAACATGACTGGCACTTCCACTAATACGCCAACGACGGTCGCTAATGCTGCACCTGAATGTAGGCCAAACAATGAGATCGCAACAGCGACAGCAAGTTCAAAGAAATTAGATGTCCCGATCATACACGCTGGTGCCGCAATATTATGAGCTAGTTTCATCCTCTTTGCTGCAAAATAGGCAATAAAGAAGATCCCGTAGGTTTGGATCAACAGCGGAATAGCAATCAATACTATCGCTTCAGGATTGGCTAAAATGGTGTGAGCTTGAAACCCAAACAACAACACCACAGTTGATAATAAGCCAATGATGGACCAGGGTTTAAGTGTCGCTAATAATTGATTTACCTTGGATTCATCGCCATTACGATTGAGCTGTTTACGGGTTAACACGCCCGCTAATAATGGGATCAAGACATACAGCACGACCGACAATACCAAGGTATCCCAAGGCACCGTGATATCGGTCATCCCTAATAACAATCCTGCCAAAGGCGCAAACGCAAAGATCATGATGACATCATTAATCGACACTTGTACCAAGGTATAATTCGCATCGCCTTTGGTCATTTGACTCCATACAAAGACCATCGCAGTACAAGGCGCAACGCCGAGCAAAATCATCCCAGCAATATACTCACTGGCAGTTTGTGGATCGACCCAAGGGGCAAATAACACCTTAAAAAACAACCACCCCAATAACGCCATTGAAAATGGCTTAACTAGCCAATTAATGACTAATGTTAAAAGCAGTCCTTGTGGTTTTTTGCCAATATCTTTGATTGACGTAAAATCAATTTGCACCATCATTGGGTAAATCATTAACCATATCAGTACTGCGATGACAATATTGACATGCGCGATCTCCCATTGTGCAATGACTGCAAACGCATCTGGTGCCACATAACCTAATGCGATACCTAACAATATCGCTAAACCGACCCAAACCGATAAATAACGTTGAAACAATCCCATTATTTTGTGTCTCCCGTTGACGCTTGATTAACCCGTTGACTGACTTGTTCAGCCGTTTCAACGCGCTCAGAATAACGATCAACGAAGTATTCTTTGTTATCACGAAGCAACAACGTAAATTTCATTAACTCTTCCATCACATCCACAATTCGGTTGTAATAAGGCGAAGGTTTCATGCGTCCGCTATCATCAAACTCTAAAAATGCTTTGGCTACGGATGATTGATTCGGGATCGTCACCATGCGCATCCAGCGACCTAAAATTCGCATTTGATTGACGGCATTAAACGACTGAGAGCCACCACAAACTTGCATAATGGCTAAGGTTTTGCCTTGCGTTGGACGCACTCCGCCCATATTTAATGGCACCCAATCAATTTGGCTTTTCATAATACCAGTCATCGCACCGTGGCGTTCAGGTGAGCACCATACCTGCCCTTCTGACCAAATCATTAACTCGCGTAACTCTTTCACCTTTGGATGGGAACCATCATCAGCATCAGGCTGAGGTAATCCCGTTGGATCAAAAATCCGTGTTTCCGCGCCATAAGCGTCGAGTAAACGCGCGGATTCCTCTATAGCCAAGCGACTAAATGAGCGTTCACGCAATGAACCATATAACAATAAAATACGTGGTTTATGCTTACTCGCAGTGAGTGTGATTGATTTCGTACTCGGAATATCAAATTCAGCAACATCGATATTCGGTAGCTGGGAGTGATCAGTTAATGACATGCTACATTTCCTTGAGAATGAGTTAATTGTTCCAATGCATCTTGTAACTCCGCTGGGGCAAGTTGTTGCTTAGCAACACTCACTAATTGTTCGACTCGGTCAGTGATCAACGCAATGCAGGCTAAGAACGCAGTTTCAATCTCTTGTTCAGTCCCTTCTATTTTAGACGGATCGCTCAAACCCCAATGGATTTTGATGCTATTACCAAAATACACCGGACACGTTTCGCCAGCGGCAGAATCACACACCGTCACCACGACATCTGGCGCGAATGCTTCAAATTCGTCCCATGATTGACTCGTTAAACCGCTGGTGGCAATCCCAGATTGAGCTAAATATTTAATGGACAACGGATGCACTTCACCAACGGGTTGGCTACCGGCACTTTTCGCTTCGATAACACCTTGAGAGGCATGATTGGTGATCGCTTCAGATAAAATACTGCGACAACGATTATGGGTACAGATATATAAAATTTTCATTTAACAAAACTCACTGACAAGAATTAATGGTGTGCTGTGATGCTATTAATGTGCTTAATGCGTCACGAATATAAGGGGTTTGTTGATTGGCGGTTTGAGTGATCACCTTGCTAGCCCACTCTGGCAGATCTGGGTGCAACGAATAGTACATCCACTTACCACGACGTTCGTCTTGAAGAATCCCGCATTGGCGTAATTGTGCCAAACTACGAGATGTTTTAGGTTGATCTAGAGATAAGGCTTGCATCAAGTCACAAACGCACGCTGATTCAACGTGCTTAATCAATAGGATCAGTTTGAGACGAGATTCGTCCGCAAGGCATTTGAAAAAATTAACCGGGTCCATACCGCCTACATATATGATTTATTACATATGTAGTATTTTACATATATAAAAATTAAAAGGAAGGAATGATTATCGTAGTTATCTAAATTGCAGATCTTCATACGTTGAATTGCTATCATTGAATGGATTAGAAAACTGCGATGTTAGTCATTAGGTAAAAAACAAAGATGAACATTGATTTTGAAGATGGTGCGCAACAAGAATTAATCGCACTGATAAATACGCCAATGCCATTTGGCAAATATGCCGGCACTAAATTACTGCATTTACCCGAACCGTATTTGGTATGGTTTAATAAAAAAGGCTACCCTAAAGGTAAGCTAGGCGAACAATTAGCGCAAATGTATGAGATAAAGTTAAATGGGCTGGAACCGATGCTCCAGCCGTTAATACGATAACAACTAGGCCGGCTACTTAGGCGTATTGGGACGTAATTGCATTTGTATGCCTTTAAGGAAATTACGTAACACCTGATCTTTACACTCACGATAATGTCTATTATCTGGTTTACGGAAAAAAGCACCCAACTCATGCTTGCTAAAACGCAATTCAGCGAGCAATAAAATATCAATGATATCTTCTGATTTCAAATTTAATGCTATGCGTAATTTCTGAAAGACAATATTGTTATTCAATTGTGATTCAGGTAGTGGCTGCTCACCTTCACGCTTGCCACGTTTAAGGTTAATGAACCCGTTTAAAAATGTCGCAAACTCAGTATCGGTGATGGCGATAAAGGCTTCATCATCATCCTTTTTAAGCCAGCCATTGATCTGGGCATCAGTCACAGTCAAATCCGCTAACGCAAAAAGTTTGATCATAGTGGCGTTATATAAATCAAAGGTGTAACGTAAACGGCGTAAAATATCATTATTAGTCAAAGTAATTCCTAGTCTTAGGTCAAGCCAATACAATCGAGGTGATTGCTGGTCGGACGGGATTATAACAGACTTATCTAAATAGTTAACTTTTGAGTAACAGCTGATTCGTTTCACGTTGTTCTGACCCCGATATTTCCGTTATTGCCGTCCCCATTCCTTTCCACCCATTTCTGCCAACCGAGACGCAGCTCGTCGAAAGGAAAAGGCGAGATCATTGGCGGACGATAATTGTGCCAGTGACACGCCAATTCGACCCGTCGCAGACCACTCATAATATTCGCCCTCTTTGGTGCGAATCATGGTTGTCGCAAAGGAACTCGAGTTTCCTCCCTTCTCACTGACAAACAATTCTTCATCTCCATCACTGCTTTGCACTTGCGCTTCAAAATCGACAAACAATTCGTCGAGCGGGACTTGTGCCGCCAGTACCAAGCGGGTGTGAGATTCATAACACGCATCAATGAGGGTCACGAATCGTCGCGCTTCGTTGAGGTGATTGGCGTCCAGTTGGGGGACACGGTCTATGATGAGGACCGGAAATCGGCGGCAGAGGGAAATATAATCGGCCGCCCCGAGCGGTTGGTAGCACAACTCGGAAAAGTCAAACCAGGCGCACCGGTCATTCAATCGGGCGACCTGGACGGTACGACCAAAGAGGACGGGAATGTTCTCGGCCTCAGTTCCGGATGCAGTGTCACCAAATATTTCTTCCAACTGCGCCTGGATGTTGTTATCGCCATGAACATCCTTGTTTGACCAAAAATAGGATTGAGCACCCGCTCGAGTTTCGAGTCGATAATCCTTGCGGGAATCTTCCATGGAAATAATGTCGGACGTGTGTTTCAACATGTCAATGAATGGCAAAAAGAGGGATCGGTTAATGCCTCCCTCATACAAGGCATCGGGATGTCGATTCGAGGTGGCCACTACCACGACATTCCAATCCAATAATAATAAAAACAGTCGCCTCAAAATCATGGCATCGGCAATGTCTGTCACTTGAAATTCATCGAAACAGAGGAGTTGGGATTCTTGTGCCAATTGTTGCGCAATGATGGGAATCGCATCACCTCGTGGGTGCTTCTGTTTGTAAACAAAGATTCGATGATGGACATCTAGCATGAATTCATGAAAGTGGACGCGGCGTTTAGTAATCTTTGCGTGCTTGTGGCTGTGGGTATCATTATTACAGCAAGAATTATCATCAGGAACAGCAACCGATGCGTAAAATAGATCCATTAGAAAGCTCTTGCCAACCCCGACTGATCCATGAATGTACATGCCTCGCGGTGGTGGACCAAAAGACCACAAATGGTACTTCTTTCGAAGAAAGGACTGGGCGGATGCCAGGGATCGCGACAGTAACAGTAACAGTGGACTACTGCTTGTACCGCTGCTCTCTGTCGGATCGTCGGTGCGAACGGGGACTGGTGGGAGCGAGGCAAGAGACTCGTGCAGGGCATCGAGTTTTGCCACCAGAGCGACTTGCGCGTCATCTCGTCGCACCTCCCCCGCATCCACCTTGAGTTCATAAGCCGCTGCCACCGGGCCTGTCGAGAAGGACCGCCGAGCGACGCGATGTTGCGCTATCATCATCTTCATCTACATCATCATCTTTATCATGGAGCTGATGAGTTTATCAACATGATGGTATGGTACACTAGATTTAAGTATGGGTATCAAATGGATTTGCTCACACGCGCCGATATTTAAGTCGACAACCTGTTTAGTACAATGTGGCAACGCCTAAATTTCAGAGTTTAAGTCACACCCCGCCGAAAATCTGAACACAAAGTATGATATTTTTTTGTCAAAGCACATGATATTTGGCCTTACGTTCTAAAAAACGCAAAAGACGATACAAGGCTAAAAACAATAATAAGTTTATTCCACCGTAACAGACTTCGCCAAATTCCGCGGCTGATCCACATCCGTGCCTTTTATCAATGCCACATAGTACGATAACAACTGCAACGGGATAGTGTAGATAATCGGTGCAACCGACTCTGCACAATGCGGCACATTAATGACGCGCATCGTTTCATCTGACTCAAAATGTGCGTCTTTATCCGCAAACACATACATGATGCCGCCACGAGCACGTACTTCTTCAACGTTGGATTTAAGTTTTTCTAACAATTCGTTGTTTGGTGCGACGACAATCACAGGCATTTCATCATCGATCAATGCCAAAGGACCATGTTTCAATTCACCTGATGCATAGGCTTCTGCATGAATATACGAAATCTCTTTGAGCTTTAACGCCCCTTCCATCGCGATCGGATACTGCTCACCACGACCTAAAAATAACGAGTGATGTTTATCTGCAAACTCTTCCGCTAAATCTGCGATTTCGTCTGCTAACGCCAAGGTTTCTTCGAGTTTAGATGGCAAGCTTTGCACACCCGCTAAGATATCTGTGCGTGCCACATCACTCATGCCATTGTGTTGTCCTAGTGCTAATGTCAGCATTAAGAAAGCACCCAACTGTGTGGTAAATGCTTTCGTTGACGCAACACCAATCTCTGCTCCGGCTTTGGTCATAAACGCCATATCAGATTCACGTACTAATGACGAACCCGCCACATTACAAATTGTTAAGCTGGCGGTATAACCCAGTTCTTTGGCTAAGCGTAGCGCCGCTAATGTATCGGCCGTTTCACCGGATTGGGAAATCGTGACTAATAAACTATTAGGATGCACAACCGATTTACGGTATCTAAACTCAGAGGCAATTTCAACATTACACGACACATTCGCGTATTGCTCTAACCAATAACGAGCAGTCATGCCGGCATGGTATGACGTACCACAGGCGATGATCTGTACATGTTTTATTTTACTAAGCAGCTCGTCTGCGTTTTCACCAAAAATACCTGGTGCTAAACCATCCAAACTGACGCGCCCCGCTAACGCATTACGCATTACCGTCGGCTGTTCATAAATTTCTTTAAGCATATAATGACGATAGCCGGCTTTATCACCCGCATCGTGCTCAACCGTTGATTCTACGATCTCGCGAACAACTGGCAGACCATCCACATCAAAAATATTCACTTCACGACGTGTGATTTCAGCCACATCACCTTCTTCAAGGAAAATAAAACGACGTGTCACAGGTAACAACGCCATCTGATCTGAAGCGATAAAGTTTTCACCAACACCCAAACCAATCACCAAAGGACTACCTGAACGCGCAACAATAACGCGTGAAGGATCTTCACGATCCATAATCACCGTTCCATACGCACCCGTAAACTGAGTCACGGCCTCTTGTACCGCAGCTAATAACGTATCGTTAGTGTCTAATAACGAATGCACCGTATGGGCAATCGTTTCTGTGTCAGTATCAGTGCTGATAGTGTAGCCTTTGTCACGCAAACGCATGCGCAAGTCTGCAAAGTTTTCGATAATACCGTTGTGGACTACCGCAATACGATCAGATGAAGCATGCGGATGGGCGTTGTTTTCGGTAACACCACCATGCGTCGCCCAACGTGTGTGAGCAATTCCTGTTGAACCAACACCATTTTCATCCGTAATGGCATCAGCCAACGCTTGCACTTTACCAATACGACGGACACGAGAAAATTCGCCATTAGGGCTTAATAATGCCACGCCAGCAGAATCATAACCGCGGTATTCAAGACGTCTTAAGCCTTCAATTAAAATCTCAACAACATTACGTTCGGCAACAGCGCCCACTATTCCACACATGCTTATTTCTCCATTGGTGGTGTACAGATGACCCGCACACCATAGTTTTGTATATGACGCTGCGCATCATCATTTAATAGGTTATCGGTCACTAACGTTGAGATCTTGCCCCACGATAGTTCAATATTTGGCATTTTTTTGAATAACTTATCCGATTGTGCCAACACAATGGTTTGTTCAGATGAATCACTCATGACTTGGCTGAGTTTCGTTAACTCATGAAATGTCGTCGTGCCTTTAGCCAGGTCAAGACCCGAAGCACCCACAAACGCCATTTCAAAATTATAGGACGCAATCATCTTTTCAGACATTTGCCCTTGGAAAGATTGGGATAATGGATCCCAAGTACCGCCGCTCATTAGCACAGTCGCGTTATTACTTTTTTGAGTTAACGCCGTCGCAATCGGTAGGGAATTAGTCATGACAACCAATCCTTCGATACTTTGTAAATAAGGTAAAAGGTGCGCCGTAGTACTGCCACTATCCACCACAATTCTCGAAAAAGGCGAAATCAACGTTGCAGCCGTCGCCGCAATCGCGCGCTTGCATGGATCATTGTCAACAATCGCGGGTTGGGATAAAGATGATGCTTGCACGTTATTGAGGTTGGGAATAGCAGTAGGCTGAACATGAGAACTGGCATTCGCCACAGCGCCACCATGAGTTCGGATCAACACACCTTGTTGCTCTAACGTAGTTAGATACTTTCGAATCGAAACCTCTGAGACAGATAGTGAGTTTGCCAACTGCACCACACCAACGCGACCGTTTAATGCGATCGCATCAGTAATATGGCGTAAATTTGCAGTAGCGCGTTGTGCATTGCGTGACATTGATAAGTTTCATATTGACGAATAAGTTTCGAATTATAACTTATGATATCAAAAACACAATATTAATTTGCTAAGTCATTTTCTTAGTTGGACGTTCCCAGCCAGTCAAATGCCGTTGCTTCGCACGGGCAATCGCCAACGCATTATCTTCGACGTCTTTAGTCACTACTGAGCCGGCTCCAATTGTAGCCGTGTCACCTATCGTAACCGGTGCGACCAATGAGCTATTTGACCCAACAAAGGCATTGGCACCAATAATCGTTTGCGATTTATTTACGCCATCATAATTACAGGTGATTGTCCCTGCCCCGATATTGGCATACGCACCCACTATCGCATCACCCAAATACGTTAAGTGATTGGCTTTTGCCCCTTCGCCTAATGTGGTTTTTTTCATTTCAACGAAGTTACCGACTTTGGCCTTTTTCGATAACACTGAACCAGGGCGTAAACGCGCATATGGCCCTACTTGGCAAGCCTCGCCAATCTGTGCTTCTTGAATAATAGAATTAGCTTCAATAACCGTATTATCAGCAAGGGTACAATTTTGTAATAGACAGTTTTGGCCGATACGGACATTGTTGCCTAGTGTCACAGTACCTTCAAACACGCAGTTCACATCAATAAAGACATCATTACCAACCGTTAAATCACCACGTACATCGAAGCGCGCAGGATCAGCTAATGTCGCTCCTGCCAACATCGCTTGTTGTGCATTTTCTAATTGCAACGCACGTTCTAGTTTTGCCAAATGCACACGATTATTCACCCCTTCTACTTCAACCGCAGACTCAGGCTGCGCAGAATGAATGGATTTACCTTGTGCCGCGGCCATTGCAATCACATCAGTAAGATAAAACTCACCTTGGGCATTGTTGTTTTCTAATCCGTCTAACCAACCGAGCAAGTCAGCCCCATTGAGGATCATGACACCGGTATTGATTTCAGTAATCTCTCGCTGCGCATCGGTCGCATCTTTATGTTCCACAATAGCAGTAATATTGTCACCACTGGCATCGCGGATAATCCGTCCCATGCCTGTAGGATCGGCTAAATCAACAGTCAGTAACGCCACATCTGCATTCGCTTTCACCGCGTATAGTTTGTGTAAAGTCTCAGCTTTAATTAATGGCGCATCACCAACTAATACCAAGACATCATCTTGTGGGTTTATGAACTCCGCGGCTTGTTGCACGGCATGTCCAGTCCCTAATTGCTCCGCCTGTAAACACCAGTTTAATGTATTGTCCGATAGCGCTGTTTTTAGCAAGTCAGCACCGTGACCATAGACCAGATTAATCGAATCAATCTTAATTGGTTTAATTGGATCTGACCCTAATTTATTGGCCGTATTGATAATGCGCTGCACCATCGGCACACCGCCAATTGGGTGAAGTACCTTGGGAAGAGAAGATTGCATTCTTGTGCCTTTACCAGCAGCAAGAATCACGACAGACAATGCCATAATAAGTCCTTTATTAAATAATTGGCGAAAATATATCAAAAAGCAGCGTTAACGGCTATTGATTTACCACAGTTTTTCTTCGGAAACGAGAAACAGATATAGCTCCAGACGTGAGACCAATACCTAATAAAATCGTTAATCCACCAGCAATCATATAGCCCGAAATTGTTTCATCTAGTATTAATGCGCCCCAAATTAAGCCAAACATCGGCACTAAATATCCGACATAAATTGCTTTGGATGGACCTATATTAACAATCAAATGAAAATACATCATATAAGCAACGCCGGTACACACAATCGCTAAAAAGCCCACAGCAAACCAGCTATGTAAATACGGTGTCCCTGGCATCGGGAAATACAACGCCATCGGTAACAACACTAATGCGGATATCGCTTGGCTGCCCGCAGCAATAGCAAGCGGTTTAGCTTGTGCTAAATGGCGTTTAATATAACAAATCGCATAGCCATAACCAAACGTCGCCACCAAACAAGCCAACACAGGCACTAGACTCACCCCTTGAAAATTTAAGGTCTCGTAGCTTAGTAAGTACACACCAACAAAGCCACAGACAAAACCTAATTTGGCTAAATTAGTCATGGACTCTTTGAGCCACAACCAGGCGAGTAACGCACCAAACATAGGCGCAGTGCCATTTAATAAAGCCGTCAGCGCAGAAGGTAAATGCAGACTACCGTAAGTAAACAAACTAAAGGGGATCGCAGTATTAGTCAGCGCCACCACAAAAATTGGTTTAGCAAATACTCGTATATCCCCCAGCTGACGCTTAGCGATAACAAACGGTAATAGCACCAATGTCGCCAGCAACGCTCGCAATTCAACCACCGCCCAAATACCAAAATCTGGCGACGTAATGCGCATTAACATAAACGACGATCCCCAGATCGCCCCTAACAACAATAATTCGACTAAATATTTAATTGGCAAAAGACATCAACTTACTAATGTAAAAGCGGCTTGCTCATGTTGCAGCAGCCATGATTTTTTATCTAACCCACCGGCATAACCGGTTAACGTGCCATTTTTTCCTATCACGCGATGACACGGGATCACAATCGCTATCGGATTTTTACCATTCGCCATGCCCACCGCACGTGCAGCCGTAGGTTGATGAATATGCTTGGCAATATCAGCATAACTGCAGGTTACCCCAAACTCAATGGTCTGCAATGCAGTCCAGATTTTATGTTGAAACTCGGTTCCTTGTGGTACTAATGGCAAAGCAAAGATCTGTCGTTCTCCGGCAAAATATTCGCTCAGCTGCTCGATACCTAATGCGGTGATCGCATTGCCGTACTCTGTAATACAACGACCCTCATTATCGGTCTGTTGACTATCTGTCGTATCTAAAAATTCAACATGTGTGATCCCTGACTCACTCGCTCTAACAACCAGTTCACCTAAAGGCGTCATTAAGGATTGTTGATACATCATGTATTCGCATGCTCCCACAGTTGAATGCACACATAACTCTGCCAAGGGGCAGCCTTCTGAGGGTCGATCGTAAAGCGTTTTAGCTGATTTTTGACCACCAAATCATTATGCAAAAACACATCCGGTGCAGATAAACCGCGCATCAACACATAATTAACCGTCCAAGGACCAATACCTTTTAGGGCTAATAATGCGTGGACATTATCGACATCTAATAATGCATTATTTTGGGCAAAGCTGCCAGCGACATTCAACGTTTGCTGCCGGGCTTTTGGCATGGGTAAGCTAGACGTATCATACGTAGCTATTTCATGAGGATTAGGAAAATGATACTGCTGCAATGCGCCGCTTAGCGCTCCGGTTTGCCCAACATGCTGCTCACTGCGGATTTCCCCGACCCAGCGATTAAGGATGTTTACCGCCCCAGTAACGCTAATTTGTTGACCGACGATGGCACGGATCAGGGCCTCAAAAGGAGACCAAGTGGCAGGGAGGCGAATGCCCGGCGTCAGTTCATTTGCAGCAAATCCAGCATTTAACAGCGCCTTGGTGATCACCGGCATAGCTTGGTGTGCATCTAATACACGCGTAATATTAGCAATGACGGCATCGGCACACTCAGCCTTATGCAACTGTAATTCCACAGTAAATCGGGCTAGATCAGGCTCATAAGTGGCACAAAACCAACTTGAAGGTTGATCCATGCCTGTAGAATGATTTTCAGTAGTAGAATTATTGGTAGTAACCGAATAGAAAGGACGTTCATCAAAATAGCGAGCATAACTCAATGGCCCACACGTTTCGACACCAGCAATGGCACGACGTGATAAAAACGCCTGCACCATTGCCCAGTTATATGGTTGGGTCACATTGATATGCGTGATCATTGGGTTTTTAGGTAGGTATACCCTTTGAGGCAATCTTCATAAAAATCCGTCCACTTAACCCCTTCACGCGGTTTCATTACCCCTTGAACGACGCGACGATCAATTTCACGTTTAACATCAATCGCCATCGAATGAGGATTGTACTGCATCACCGATAATACATTTTCTACCGACGACCCATGCACGACTTCTTCGATATAAAAATCCTGCGGATCATCATCATAACTAAAAATATGCACTTCATTTAAACGACCAAATAAGTTATGCATATCCCCCATTACATCTTGATAAGCGCCGGTCAAAAATAGCCCTAAATGATATTTTTCATTTTTTCTCAACGGATGCATCGGTAACACATTAGAGATCTCACGGCCCACCGCAAATTGATCGATTTTGCCATCAGAGTCACAGGTAATATCTACCAATGAGCAATTTACGGTTGGCTCTTCATCTAGTCGGGTCAGTGGTACAACCGGTAAAATCTGATCAATCGCCCACGTATCTGCGGCAGATTGAAAAACAGAGAAATTACATAAATACTGACTGGATAAGTTAAAGGCCAACGCTTGGATTTCTTCCGGAATAAACTCAGCGCCAGCATAACGCAGATGCAGCTTTTGCATGATCTGCCAGTACAATGTTTCGACTTGAGCTAATTCAGTTAAGCCAATGACTCGAAATTTAAATGCATCATTCGCTTGTTCTTTATATTGAGATGCATCATTGAAGACTTCTTGTAGATTGGTCGCCGCATCCATCGAAGACGCTAATTCACGCATATTAGTCAAAATAACATGCTCATCATGACCAATCGTCAAATCAGCTTGAGACGAATCAGGTCGAATTTCGCCCATGATTTCGGTGATCACACAGCTGTGATGTGCTGTAATCGCACGCCCTGATTCACTGACTAATGTTGGGTGCGGGACTTTTTCTAGATCGCATACTTCTTTCATACCGTAAACCACATCAGCAACATATTCTTCAATCGAATAGTTACGTGATGAGTCATTCGTCGATTTGGTACCATCATAATCAATACCTAAACCACCACCGATATCGACATACTCTAAATTAAAGCCAAGATGGCGTAACTCAGAATAAATTAATGCGCCTTCATTAATGGCTTCTTTTACTGCACGTATATCCGTTAACTGGCTACCGATGTGAAAATGTAATAATTTTAAGCAATCACCCATGCCTTCTTCCGCAAGGTACTTGCCAGCATTAATAATTTCACTAATAGTGAGTCCAAATTTTGCACGATCACCACCACTGCCTTCCCACTTACCACGACCTTTCACGCTCATTTTAGCGCGTAAACCAATCATCGGAGATTCGCCAAGTTCTTTGGCAATACGGACAATCATTTTAATTTCTGAAAATTTCTCAACCACGATCAATACGTTACGACCCAGTTTTTGCGCTAAAAAAGCCAGTTGCACAAATTCTTCATCCTTGTAACCATTAAGGATGGTCAAGGCTTCAGGTGTCGTGTTGTAGGCCATAATAGTCAATAACTCAGCTTTAGAACCGGCCTCTAAACCATAATGGTAGGCCTTACCCGCATCAACAATTTCTTCAACCACTTCACGCATCTGGTTAACTTTTACGGGATAGACACCACGGTATATGCCTTGGTATTCCGCTTCAACCATACAGTCATTAAAGGCTTTATTTAAATGCACAACTTGTGCACGCAATACATCATGAAAACGCACAACAACTGGAAATTGAATTTTTTGTTGTTGGATTTCAGCAATGACGGACGCAAAATCGATTTGCATATGCGGCTTTTCTACATCGGGTGTGACACATAAATTACCGTTATCGCTTATGGCGAAATAACCAGCACCCCATTTAGAAATACCATACAAGGCATCAGCGTCTTCGCGATCCCATTTTACCGAAGATTGTGTCGAAGAATTGAGAAAATTAGTCATCGAGTCTGCTCAGTTGAATGACAAAAATCCTATTATAATCCTACCTAGCCCAATATCGAAATTATTTATTCGATAACGTTGCGATTACTTGAGATTTTCCTAATATTAATAATAGATAACGTGACATTTACTAGGAAAGAACGCTATTAGTTATGATGGATCAACAAACAACGTTTCAACAACCTAAACTCAGAGTCTTGTATATCGATGACAATCCAATGGATTTACAAATCATATTAAATCAGCTGTCGGATCAATTTGAGTTCACATTTGCCAACAATGGTCGAGAAGCCCTTATTTATGGATTTCAGCAGCCACAACCGGATATATTTTTAATCGATATTCATATGCCTAGTATGAATGGATTTGAATTGTGTGAAAAATTGACCCAGGCACCAGAAACGTCACATATTCCGATTATATTTTTAACCGGAAACAACACGCTTAACAGCAAAACTCGTGCATTTAATATTGGTTGTGTCGATTATGTAGTCAAACCGATTGATCCACGAGAGCTCCGTTTACGGATTAATAATCACGTCAAGATATCGCGCCAATCGAATGCAATCAAAACACTTGCCGCCTTAGAGTCTGAGACGAAAATCAATAACTATTATAAATATTTGCAAGAGCTGCAAACCGAATGGAATTTATGCAAGCGTTACGATTATCCCTTAACGTTGCTCCATTGTGAAATCGATAATCTTCAAGATATATTAGCCCCCTTAAACGCGCAGCAATCATCTCAGATCATGTTGGCGGTGGCGAATGCGATTCGTGATCTCGGTAATCGTCCAGGAGACTCCGTTGCCCATATTAATCCAACAACGTTTGCGGTAATACTATCCGATTCACAGATTTCCCATGCGGTTAATTGTGCCAAAGAGCTCGTAGCAAGCATATCCGCTTTGCAGATTAAAGTTCTATCCGAAAATTTGCCAATCCAAGTCACCATGAGTATTGGCGTAGCCTCATTATATCCTGAGGGAAGTACGACGATGATGACCCTTCATGACAATGCGAACACAGCGTTAACAGAAGCAAAGCTCAATGGTGGCAATACTTGGTGTATGTATAGTGTTAGCCATATTCTGACTACATAGATTTTTGTCGCTTAGATACTTAGACACTTAGTTAGGCATCAACATGTGGCCGGTTTTGACCCATATAACCGTTTCTTCTTCTACAAAAGGATGATGTGCACTCATGTGTGGACTTCGCAGCCAACTGCCTTGTGGATACGCACCGTGTTCATCCATAAACGTCCCTGAGATCACATATATCTCTTCTCCACCAAAATGCCGATGGGGTTGAAAACGCTCACCCGCAGGCCATTTAACTAACGCGCAACCCTCGTTACCATATTCGCTATGATGTTGATGTAAAGGCATAACTTGTAAGCCTCCTTGCCCTGGTAGCCATGCGGTAGTATTGGTATCAACCCTTACCGTCGCCATATCGTCCGCAGCAAACTGACATAATTTAACGAATAACTCGCAGCCATCTTGGCTAAATGGGGCGTGCGAAGACCCTGGTGGATTACGCAAATACGTACCGGCAGGATAATCGCCATGTTCATCACTGAAAATACCTGCCAAAACCAATATTTCTTCACCTTTCGGGTGAAAATGCGTGTTGAAATGTGAGTTGGGGGCATACCGGACAATACTCGTGGCATGTCCTGATTCGGTATCTTCTCGGGCTAAGGGTTTACGATCAACGCCAGCCATTGGACTCGGTTGCCATGGTTGGGTGTGGGTATTGATGAAAAGTTGTTGTGCAAAATCCATGTTGAGCATGGGCATTCCTATTTGGCGAAAGTCGTTTTATTACATATAGTTACAATTTTAGTGAGCGTGATCTTGCTAGCTTAACCACCTCGCCTCAGCACCTGATTCTTCACTATCAAAGGTAACATGCTGCTTGGCATTTTTGAGTAATATCCCCGCTGTAAACAAGGATTGTTGAATGTCTTTAATTAAGCGCTGATCCGCGCCTTGAGCTTGTGCGGCAATAAGTTGTGCAACCGAAGCAAATACACAGATAACGCGCAACGATCCTGGAAAGCGCGAATAATCGGCCGTGTGCGTCAGCCAAACAAAGCCATCGATATCCTCTTTGGCACTGTCGCAAACTAAGGTTAAGGCTTTGATGACGTTATTATCGAGTTTTTTGGTGGTCTTATTCATACACGTAGTCATAGGTGAAATAATAATTAAAATCATTCTACTATGCTAATGTGTCTTATCCCAAAGTAATTAGATGATCTAGAATAATTAAATTATTGAATTGTTAACGGCTTGTTGCTACATTGATTCATCAATCGAATACTCATCATTCAGTTTAATAATAAATAAAGAGAAGGTTCTTGTGAATCACAAAGTTAGGCTTGCCGCCATACTCGTGCTCGTGTGGATGTTATTGTCCGGAATGTTCGAGCCACTCATGCTCACTTTTGGGTTGTTTTCTGTGGTTTTTTCATTATGGATCACAGGGCGCATGCTCAAAATTGATCAAGAAAGATACACATTTTTTGTCACCCTCACTTTTATACGTTTTTTATATCAACTGGCGATCAAAGTCGTACAATCCAATATCGATGTGAGCTTGCGTATATTGGGTTTTCGCCCTGTAGAGTCGACCTTTATTACCATTCCTATGCCTTACAAAGACGATGTCGCCAAAGTATTATATGCCAATGCAATTACCCTCACACCGGGCTCATCCAGCATTGCCTTATCCGACGACACGTTATTAGTTCATACCATCAGTAATCAAGGTGCCGAAGATCTAGCAAACAACGACATGCTGAACATCATGCCCAAACAATATGCCATTACTGAAATTGAGGTTGATCCAGTATGACCATTTATTTTCTTGTCGCCGGTTTAGCCATATTAATTGCGATGGCCTTAGGCGTGTGCCGAGCGTTGCTTGGTCCAAGTGTCTTTGACCGTATTTTAGCCGTGAATATGTTTGGCACTAAAGCCGTATTACTCATTGCGCTTTACGCTTTTTACAGCGGAAGGCATGATTTACTCGATATATCATTACTCTATTCATTACTCAATTTTGTCGGCGTTATCGCAGCACTGCGCCTAGTCGAGCGTGGTAAATTCTTTGCTAATGATGAAGGCCAAGATGTCGTCAACTCGGAGAGCTCACATGATAATTGAGACCATTAGTTTTGTCTTAATCGGGATTGGGTGCGCGCTTGGGGTAATTGGTGCGATTGGTATTATTACTCTGCCGGACACTTATGCTCGCTTACACGCCGTAGGAGTAACCGATACTCTTTGTACATTTTTAATCTTATTCGGATTAGGCTTACAAGCTGATTCGTATACCGCAGTCGCCAAACTCATTTTGATTTTTATGTTTCTCGCGTTTACTAGCCCAGCTTCGTCTTATGCCTTAGCTAATAGTGCATGGCGTTGGGGTCTTCGCCATAACCAAAAAATCCATATTCAAACCATTGAACGTGAAACACCCTCTCGATCTAATTCAACACAAGGAGCTGACCAATGAGTTTGATGTTAAACCTTGTCCTATTAGTGTTTTTATTAGTCATGGCAATTGCAGTACTTAAAACCAAACATCTATTCGCCATGGCGATGTTATTTGGCTTGTACAGTTTATTGGTTGCAGGGTTGTTTGTGGTGTTAGATGCACCGGATGTCGCCTTTACCGAGGCCGCAGTCGGTACGGGTATTTCAACTGTATTGATGCTCGTGACATTAGCGTCAATTAAAGATGGCCATGAAGCGGTCAGTACGACACAGCGCAAAATCGGTCCACTTATTATTTGTTTAGTGATGGGGGGATTATTAATTTTTGGCACTCATGATATCGCCAAATTAGGTGAGATCCACAGCCCGCCAAATGATCAAGTCGCAGCTCATTACATTACCCAAGGACAAGCTGAAACGGGTGTTCCTAACTTAGTGACTGCGGTATTAGCCAGCTATCGTGGCTTTGATACCTTAGGTGAAGTGACAGTGGTATTAACTGCAGGGATTGGCGTGCTGTTATTACTCGGACAACGACGCAAGATCCACGTCAAAAAACGAGGGCAAGCACATGATGATCAATGATTTAATTCTGCGGGTCGTCACTAAGTGGTTATCCCCTATCATTATTCTGTTCGCTTTATATGTGCAATTTCACGGTGACTATAGTCCCGGTGGCGGATTTCAAGCCGGCGTTATATTTTCCACTGCCATATTACTGTATGCCTTGACCTATGGCTTAGATGCGGCATTAAAAGTGATCCCAGAAACGGCGCTTAGGGTCGCAGCCAGCTTTGGTGTGCTGTTATATGGTGGCGTAGGCGTTGTCTCAATGTTGTTAGGAGGCAATTTTTTGAATTACAGCGTGTTAGCTGACACCCCATTAGCAGGGCAACACATAGGAATTATCGTCATTGAGCTAGGGGTCGGGATCACGGTTGCTGCTGTGATGATTTTACTCTTTTTTACCTTTTCTCGGAGAGTCGACCCTGAATGATTGAGTATATTTTAGGACATATTAATTACTGGTTTATCATTGCTGTTATGATGGTGGGATTGTATACCTTGATTAGCCGTACGAATTTAATCAAAAAACTGGCTGGCTTAGCAATATTTCAAACTGCGGTAATTTTGTTTTATGTCAGTTTAGGCAAAGTCACAGGCGGCACTGTACCGATTGTCGACGAAGCCTACACCTTGTATTCCAACCCATTACCTCAAGTACTTATGCTGACTGCCATTGTGGTTGGAGTCGCCACCACTGCATTAGGATTTGCGTTAGTCATTCGCATCAAAGAAGCCTACAACACCATCGAAGAAGACGCGATATTTACTTTGGATCAAAAAGATCATGAATGAGCAGTTAACGATTTTGTTGGTGGTGGTGCCGTTAATGATCGCCCCTATTACCGCGTTATTTAAATCCCACACGATCAGCTGGATATTGACCGCTATTGTGTCGTTAACCTCCTTGATTTTATCTTTTATTATCTTGTTTGATGTCATTGATGGTTCGCATGTAATCTATGAATTAGGTGGCTGGCGCCCTCCTTGGGGAATTGAATACAAAATAGATTCACTCAATGCCTTTATTGCGCTGATCGTCAGTGCGATAGCCTGTTTATCAACGATTTTTGCATGGCAAAGTGTGCCCAAAGAAATTAATGAAAATAATTACGGCCTATTTTATGCCGCTTTGCAACTTTGTTTATTAGGCTTACTCGGCATTGCCTTGACCGGTGATATTTTTAACTTATTTGTCTTTTTAGAGATCTCATCATTATCAAGCTATGCCCTCATTAGTATGGGCCGCTCGCGTAAAGCCTTAACCGCAGCGTTCTCTTATTTGATTTTGGGTACTATAGGCGCCACATTCTTTTTGATTGGTGTTGGCTTTTTATATGCCGCGTCAGGCAGTTTAAATATCGCCGATATTGCAACCCGATTTTCGACCTTTGCCGACATGCAATTGGTGATGACTGGTTTTATCTTTATCTTGTTAGGGCTCGGGCTAAAAGCAGCGATTTTTCCAATGCACAGCTGGTTGCCCAATGCCTATGGACATGCGCCATCCGTTGTTAGCATATTTTTATCCGCAACCGCCACCAAAGTATCGATTTATGTGTTGATCCGTGTGCTCTTTGACCTCTATCCCGTCGCCTATTGGCAAGCGTTGTTACTGCCTCAAATCTTATTAGTATTAGGTTGTGTCGGTGTGATTTATGGGTCGTTTCGGGCTTGGCAACAAGTAGAGCTGAAACGCTTATTGGCGTTTTCCAGTGTTGCGCAAATCGGCTACATTATTATCGGAATTTCATTACTCAATAATGATGGGATCACCGCCTCAGTGATGCATTTATTTAACCATGCCCTGATCAAAGCGACATTATTTATGGGTGCAGGAATTATTTTATATCGTACCAATACTACCAAGCTGTCTGAACTTAGAGGGTTTGGCGGCAGTATGCCGTGGACGTTTGCCGCAATTGTCTTAGCCGGTTTAAGTTTGATTGGCGTACCGGGTACTGTTGGTTTTGTGACTAAATGGTACTTGTTAAGCGGCGCGATTGCTCAAGGTAAATGGATTGTCGTGGTCGCGATATTAGCCGGTTCAGTTTTGGCTATCGCTTATGTGTGGAAAATTGTCGAAGCGATGTATTTTAATTCTAAACGCAAAATGGTCATTCAAAACGTCAAAATCGGCGATATCAATCTAGCAAAAGCCCCATTTAGCTTATCATTGGCATTGTGGATTGGTGCTGCTGGTTGTTTGTATTTTGGTTTATATACGGAGCTGCCTTATCAATCGGCACAGTCTATTGCGACCGCATTGCTAAGTAGCGAGGTGGCACCATGATCCCGTTAACATATTGGTTAATGGCGGCAATGTTGACACCGCTACTCGGCGCACTGGTTATATCCAGGTTAGATAAATTTCCTGACTATCGAGAAGCAGTCACTCTTGTCACCGCCAGCATTTTGTTTGGCATTAATGTGTATTTGTTTAATCACCTTGATGCAGCTAGCTCGGCTCAGTTTACTCTTGCAGAACCTATTGAAGGATTGGCGATATCTTTTGTTCTCAATCAATTTGGATTGATGTTTGCGTTAATTGCCAGTGGTTTATGGATCGCCACATCCATCTATGCCATTGGCTATATGCGTGCGCATCATGAAAAAAATCAAACCCGCTTTTTTACGCTATTCGCCGTCGCCATTGCCGGTGTCATGGCGGTCGCGTTTTCTGAAAACTTATTTACGCTGTTTATCTTTTATGAGTTCTTAACCGTTTCAACCTATCCATTAGTGACTCATGCTGGCACACGAGAAGCCAAACGCGGTGGTCGCAAATATATCCTGATATTGATGGGCACCTCGATATTGTTCTTTTTGCCTGCCATGATTTGGGTGTATTACCTCGCTGATACCCTCACTTTTACTTCTGATGGTATTTTAGCTGGGCATGCCGATCTTAAATGGGTATTACCACTGCTGTTAATGTTTATTTTGGGGATCAGTAAAGCCGGTGTCATGCCGTTTCACAAATGGCTACCAGCAGCAATGGTTGCTCCTACCCCGGTTAGTGCATTATTGCATGCGGTCGCGGTCGTCAAAGCAGGTGTGTTCTCATTGGTCAAAGTCGTGGTATTTATCTTTGGTACGGATTTTATCACCGAGTCAGGCGCCAATCAGATTTTACTGTGGTTTCCAATTATCACCATCGTCCTCGCGTCGCTCATAGCCTTGAGCAAAGATAACCTAAAAGAACGTCTTGCCTATTCTACTATCAGTCAACTCAGCTATATCGTATTGGGCGCGTTACTCGCCACTCAACAAGCAGTGATAGGTGCAGGGATGCATATCGCCATGCATGCCTTTGGTAAAATTGCGCTGTTTTTTGCTGCGGGCGCGATATTAGTCACGATGCATAAAAAACTCGTCAGTGATCTCAATGGCATGGGCCGGGCAATGCCGTTAACGTTTACCGTATTTACCATCGGCACGTTAAGTATCATAGGGATCCCATTATTTGGTGGCATGTGGAGCAAGTGGTATTTGCTATCTGGCGCATTAGGCTTTGCACAAAATGCTGTACTCTATTGGACGGTATTAGGGGCATTAACCTTAAGCACCTTATTGAATGTGTATTACTTGTTGAGTATTCCTGTCAGAGCTTTCTTTTTCACAAACCCTAATTACACCGTAATTAAAGAAGCACCCAAAGCTTGCTTGATTGGCATGGCGATACCGACATTCGTCACGCTGTACTTATTTTTTGACCCGTCTATTTTTTATGGCTTGTCGTTATCGTTGACGGGATCATAGGTGCCTTATGAACAATAATAATCATTCTGAACCATCTTCTCCAGCGCCAGCTAACGCATCAGACGTAGCGGATTCTAGTGACGCTGCTAACACTAAACGCGAAGTCACGTTTTTTGATCAACCGCGCAATGTCGCTCTGATTTTAAAGACGTTTTATGCGTTGTGCATTATTTTGGTCTTGCTGGACTTTTTCGTGCATCGACATATTTATGTGTATTTTGAAACAATCCCCGCTTTTTATGCCTTGTATGGCTTTGTAGCTTGTGTGGTGTTAGTCGTGTTAGCCAAAATCATGCGCAAAGGCTTAATGCGTGATGAGCATTATTATGATGCGCGAATTGATGAGCAAGATACGCCAACGCTTAATGACAGCCCTCAAGCGACTGCAACCAAAGAGGCGCAATCATGAGTTATGCTATCCCTGCCTTTTTACCGTTTTTCTTAGCCGCTATGTTTGCTTGGGTCGCCCCAATTAAGTGGCGTTATGCACTCGTACTTGTGCCATTGATTAATGGTTTATGGTTATTCTTTTCGCCATCACCGAGCCCGATGATGCTCGATGTACACGTGTTTCAGTTACAACTTGTCGCCGTAGACCAACTCAGTTTATTGTTCGCCTATTTGTTTCATATTGCATGCTTTATCTGTTTGATTTATGGCTTACACAGCAAAGATAAAGTGCAACTTGTGGCGGGCTTAGCTTACGCCGGCAGTGCAGTCGGCGCAGTATTTGCGGGTGATTTTATTACCCTGTTTATTTTCTGGGAATTACTGGCATTAACGTCGGCATTTTTAGTCTTCGCTCGACGCACTGAAGCAGCTCGTAATGCAGGTATTCGCTACTTAATGATGCATATCTTATCGGGCGTCGCATTATTGATCGCAGCCATTATGCATTATCGTGCCACCGGTAGCTTAGACATTACTTATATTGGCTTAGACTCAGCGGCTTCATATTTGTTCTTATTTGCATTTGGAATCAAAGCGGCATTCCCATTTTTACATGGTTGGTTAGCCGATGCATACCCCGAAGCCACACCCGTCGGTACCGTTTTTTTATCAGCGTTCACCACCAAAGTGGCTATATATATGCTTGCTAGGACATTTCCTGGAGAAGAAGTATTAGTGTATATCGGTGCAGCCATGACCTGTTTCCCGATATTTTATGCCGTTATCGAAAACGACCTACGCAAAGTACTCGCGTATAGCTTAATCAACCAATTGGGCTTCATGGTTTGTGGTATAGGAATTGGTACAGCCTTAGCACTCAATGGGGCTGTTGCACATGCCTTTAACGATGTTATTTTTAAAGGCTTGTTGTTCATGTCGATGGGGGCGGTGTTGCATCGAGTTGGACATGTCAATGGATCTGATCTTGGCGGATTAGTCAAAACGATGCCTAAAACAGCCTTGTTCTGTATTGTCGGTGCCGCTTCAATTTCCGCGTTTCCGTTATTCAGCGGCTTTGTAAGTAAAAGTATGGTCATGGCAGCGATGATTGAAGCCGGTCACGAATATTTATGGCTGATGCTACTTTTTGCTTCCGCAGGTGTATTTCACCATGCAGGGATCAAAATTCCATTCTTCGCTTTTTTTGCCCACGACAGTGGCTTGCGCCCCAAAGAAGCGCCAACCAATATGCTTGTAGCAATGGGTCTGGCCTCGGTATTATGTATTTTGATCGGTAGTTTTCCAGAGGTACTGTATCAAATGCTACCATGGGAAAATACCTACATGCCTTATGATTTGACACATACGTTGACGCAATTGCAGTTATTGTTTTTCTCAGCACTAGCATTTGTATGGCTTAACAAAATGGGCTTATACCCTCCTGAGCTTAAGTCGGTCAATCTCGACGTTGAATATCTGTATCGCAAAGTATTGCCAGCGATGGGTAATAAGTGCCAAGCTGCGGGCGACGTTATCACCCAGAACATATTACACGCTGCCACATCAGTACTGAATCTTATTCCTAAAATGAACCGTGATGCGGATGCCAGCGCTGCAACGCTAACCCTACGTATGGCAATTGGCTTTGTGTTGTTAGCATTAGTCGCCTTGGTTACGGAATTAATGTAATGACGCATCAATTACATACACTTACCCCATTCATAAAACGGTGGCGGCTTATCTAGCACGCTAGATGTTGATGGAGTTCATAAACAAGATGGTAATTATTTTCATGCTATGAATGCCAAAACCGATCCTGTATCCACTCAGGTGACGGTGCAAAATAACTCTCATGTACAAATTATTGCGACAAGTGATAATGGTAAATGGACGAGGCAGTATGATTTTTATCCCGACCGACTGGATTTTACAATGACCCAAGTCAGTGATGATTATCATTATTGGGTACAATTTGAAGGTGTACCGAATGGCGCAATGGATGAGAGTGATTTTTGGTATGCATCAGTCGATACTGTGTCACACCCGATTAATGAATCTTTTTTAGGTGACTTACCGGCTCCAGAGTGGTTGTATTCGGTGATCTGAACACCACTCGCATGCTTTACTTATTACATCATAACGATCCGCTCTATTGTCGAATAACAGGCAAAAAAAAGGCTCCTAAACAGGAGCCAAGACACTATGAAAACATAAATAACTAAACGTTAAGTACAAACACAAACTGTACAATTTGGTTAACTGTTTATTAAAAATGATCTACCAAAAGGTAAACCTATTTAATATTGTCTTATATCGTCGCTGTAATTAACTGCCATACGCCTTTCACACCAATGAAAGAAGTAAAGATAGAGAACACTAAGATTGCAGCTAAAATACTATTGGCTACCCATGTGTTAGTGTGCGATTTCATCAAGTCTTTACGATTCCCTAAATAAAATATACAGGCTACGGTAATAGGTAGGATAACGGCATTGAATGCTTGTGAAATAATCATAACCAACACTGGGCGCGCATTAAATATTGGCACAACAAAACCCAATAAAGAAATCGCAAACACAATAATACGGTACTTCGCTAAAGTCATATCCCGTTGTGTACCATTGTAATCACACAATAACCAAGGCATGCCATCTTAGATGACATGCCTTTTTTATTTAGATTGACGGAATTGATAAGCTAAAAATAAACCACTCACAAAACCAAACAAATGGGATTCCCACGAAATATAAGACTGTGTTGATAACACGCCCCAAATCAACCCACCATAAAAAAACACAACTCCAACAGAAATCAGCGCTAACCAAACCCGTTTACTGAGCCATCCCGCCAGTACTAAGTAGCCAAAATACCCATACACAACACCACTTGCACCAAGATGCTGACCATCTCGACCAAAAAATCCACACAACCAATCCCGTACTGAGCATCAGTAACAGGCTCACCAGTGCATAACGTTTTAAACCAAACTCAAGTAACAAAAAAGATAAGATAACGAACGTTAAACAATTTGACCAAAAATGAGCAATACTAATATGTAGCCAAGGCGCAGTCATAATATAAGGTAGTGTTGCTATGTCGCGTGGCACAATACTAAACTGATTGAGCCAGCGACCAGACAATACATTGATGATCTCAATGACAAATAAAAGAGCACTAACCAGAACGGGGATTTTCACTCTCTAATGCTGCAAGTTGCTGCCATAATTGATGCGCTTCATCTGACTGTGTTGTTGGGATTTCTATATTGAGGATGGCGACCATATCACCTTGTGTGCTTTTGGTTTTAAGCCCTTTACCTTTAATTCTTAGTTTTTTACCCGACTGACTATTGGCTGGAATATTAAGCTTTATTTTGCCATACAATGTAGGTACTTCTAACGCAGTGCCTAGCGCTGCCTCCCAAGGAGGTAATGGCACCGTTAATAATATAGTCGAGTAATAATTTAGCTTTTGGCTGAGTCACTTGCGGAGATAATGAGTGATAAAAATCACCTAATTGTTGATGAAAGGTTTTTGCGTGCTGCAAGGCTGCTCTGGCATTTTCGAATCGCATCATAATCCCTAATGTATTAGTCAATCATATTAAATTTTATAGCACCCCACACTAATCAGATATAAGAGGATACGCGTAGCATAATGTGGTTAATACGTATTGTCGATTTGCTCAAGCAACACTTTGTTATCTATGTGGATAACGTTGATTTCTTCGCTACGCCATTTGGTAACACAAATTGGTAATGCTTTATGCCGAAAAAAACTAAATTTTGGTTAGTTTATATTAGATAACTTTGCCTTGTCCTGTTAGTATTAAGGTAGAATTTTTAAACACATTTACACGCAAGGAACGACCTATCATGCCAATCAAAATGATGAAAAGTTTATTACTGATGGTGTTGGTATTTATCAACATATCGTCACTTTCAGCGAAAGAACATCCTAATCTGATTTTAACTCAAGAAGGGGTTGAACAAATCCGCAAAAACCTTGGGAAAGTGCCTTTATTTGACGCCAGTTTAGCTAAGGTAAAAGCAATCGTAGACGCCGAAATTGCAGACGGAATTGACACGCCTATCCCGAAAGATTTCTCTGGCGGTTATACCCATTATCGTCACAAACAAAATTTCATCATCGCCCAACAAGCAGGTGTGTTATATCAAATTTTACAAGACGATAAATATGCCGTTTATTTGCGTGATATGTTGTTTCAATACGAAGCTATGTACAAAAACCTCCCAATTCATCCTATGGTTAGTTCATATGCACCTGGTAAGTTATTTTGGCAATGCTTGAATGACAGCAACTGGTTAGTTTATATGAGCCAAGCGTACGATACGGTGTATAATTTTTTATCCGCGCAAGAACGTTCTACTTTAGAAAATAACTTATTCCGCCCATTTGCAGATTATATTTCATTAGCTAATCCCGCGTTTTATAACCGTGTGCACAACCACAGTACTTGGGGTAATGCTGCGGTTGGTATGATTGGTCTAGTAATGGATGACGAAGAACTGATCCAACGTGCATTATATGGCATCGTTGACGATGGCCTTGAAGTTGGTGGGATTGACAATGATGGCGGTACGATCAAAGTTGAAGGTCAAAAACGCGGTTTCTTAGCTAATTTGGAAGAACCATTTTCCCCAGATGGTTACTATACCGAAGGTCCATATTATCAGCGCTATGCGATGTATCCTTTCTTAATCTTTGCATTAGGAATGGAAAACGCGAAGCCAGAATTAGGCGTAATGCAGCATAAAGACAACGTCCTGCTAAAAGGTGTGGATGCGTTACTTAATTTGACCGATGCAGATGGCAAGTTTTTCCCACTTAATGATGGCCAAAAAGGCATGTCATACTTCACACCATCATTAGTCACTGCCGTTAACGTGGCGTATCATTATGGTAATCAAGATCCACAATTACTAAGCATCGCACAGACTCAAAACGAAGTATTACTCGACCAAGCCGGTCTGGCGGTAGCGATGGGTATACGTGATAACAAAGCCCAGCCTTTTGTCAAAACATCCGTTAATCTGACTGATGGAGCAAACGGGGATGAAGGCGGTGTTGCAGTGTTACGTTATGGCAACGAAGAGCTGACCAATGTATTCAAATATGCTGCACAAGGGTTAAGCCATGGCCATTATGATAAGTTATCCTTTTCATTATATGCAAAAGGTGCTGAAGTATTGCAAGACTATGGGTTATCGCGTTTTGTTAATATCGGTCAAAAAGGCGGTGGTAACTACCTCAAAGAAAACCAAACTTGGGCAAAAACAACGATTGCTCACAACACGTTATCATTAAACCAAGAAATGCATTTTAAAGGTAAATACGCAGTAGGTAGTCAGCATCATTCAGAATTATATGTGTATGATGACTCACGCTCAGAAGTGCAAGTGGTGAGTGCAACGGAAACCAATGCATATCCAGGTACCAAAATGCATCGTACGATGGTGATGATAAAAGATGAAAACTTCACGAAGCCGTTTTTACTCGATATCATGAAAGTTGCCACAAATGCTAAGCAAGACTATGACTTACCGTTTTATTTCTTAGGCCAAGTCATTGATACTAATTTTGAGTATGATTCACCAAGTACATTGGCTCCATTAGGCAAGAAAAATGGATATCAGCATTTATACTTAGAAGGTCAAGGTCAACCTTCTGTAGATAACAGCAAATTATCTTGGTTAAATGAAGGCCAGTTCTATACGTTAACGTCTGCCACCAACACGACTGATGAGTTGTTATTTACGCGCATGGGTGCCAACGATCCTGAGTTTAATATCCGTCGTGAAGCGGCACTTATTATTCGTCGTAATGACACGCAAGATACTACCTTTGCAACCGTGATTGAACCGCATGGCAGCTACAGCCCAGTAACTGAAGCATCATTAGACTCATCAAGTCATATTGCTAACCTTGCAGTTGTGTACGATGATGAGCAGTATACTGCAATCCAGATCACGGATCTAAGCGGTAACGAACAGTTGTTTATCTTAGCAAATTTAGATGCCAAAGTGTCGACGACGCATAGCTTAACAATTGCTGACACGACTTATGATTGGACCGGTGCGTTTTATTACCAATAAGCGTTTTTCATAAGAGCACAATCAGCTCACGCGATGTCGTTGATGAAATCATGAAAAATCGCGATTAAACCCGAATAAAAGTTAATTTTTCATTGATACTATTAACCTGAGGCTGCGTCACAAAAGTGTCATATTGCTGTCATATATGTGTCACACCCTCGTCATATACTCACCACGTCCTTATTAATTAGCATGTGGAACGAAAATATGAAAAAGTTTTTAACGTCAGCATCTGTAATATTAACTTCGCTATTAGTTGCGAATGTCGCACACGCATCGCGTGATTATATTAACGTCGTTGGGTCGTCTACGGTCTACCCATTTTCAACCGTTGTGGCTGAGCGTTTTGGTAAATCTACACAGTTTAAAACCCCTAAAGTAGAATCCACAGGTTCAGGTGGTGGATTAAAATTATTTTGTCAGGGTGTTGGAGTGCAATTCCCTGATATCACCAACGCTTCTCGTCGTATCAAACCATCTGAAGTGCAATTATGCGCCGATAACGGGGTTAGCGGAGTAGTTGAAGTGTTAATTGGCTTTGATGGAATTGTCATTGGTAATTCTAATCAAGCTGAGCAAATGACCATTTCACTTAAAGAGTTATTTTTAGCTTTGGGTAAAGAAGTGCCTAACCCAGATGGCACGCAAACCTTAGTAACCAATCCTTATCAAACTTGGAATGAAATCAATCCTAGTCTGCCAAAGTATAAAATTGAAGTCCTTGGCCCACCACCGACTTCAGGTACGCGTGATGCATTTTCTGAATTAGCCTTAGAAGGTGGTTGTAAAAAAATCGACTGGATAGCCGATATTAGCAAGCAATCTAAAGCGGCAGGCAAAGCAGGTGACGCAGCATTATCCAAAGACCTTAAATACAAATTCAAATCAATTTGTCACCGTGTCCGTGATGATGGTGCATTTATCGAAGCGGGTGAAAACGATAATCTGATCGTACAAAAATTAAATGCAAATCCTAATGCGTTTGGCATATTTGGTTTTAGCTTTTTAGACCAAAACTCCGATACTATCCAAGGCACCAAAATTAATGGGTTTGACCCAAGTTTTGAAAATATTGCTGAAGGTACATACCCGGTTTCACGCCCATTATATTTCTATGTGAAAAAAGACCATATCGGTGTGGTACCAGGTATTGAAGAGTTTCTTGCTGAATTTATTAGTAACAAAGCGTCTGGTCAAGAAGGTTACTTAGCTGACAAAGGTATGATCCCTTTAAGCGACGATTTGCGTAAGCAAGTCAAAGCTGATGTGCAGTCTTTAACTCCAATAAAGCTTTAACTGCGCACAGCGATAGAGGCAATATGAATACATCAATGTTATTAATCCTCGCCTTGCTGTTAATGGCGATGGCTTTTACTTTGGGACGCAAGCGCTCTATCGCTGTTGCCGGTGGTAGCCAGGGGATCCGCAATCTCAATTCTTTACCTGGCTATTACGGCACCCTATCAGCATTGTGGTGCGGTATTCCTAGTATTTTAATACTCGTGGTATGGGTATTATTTGATGATTATATTATTCAACAAATTATCATTCAAGAATTGCCTTCCAGCACACAAGCATTGTCTGATTCAGAGTTAGGTTTATTACTCAATACCGTGAGTAACATGGCGATAAATGATACTTCCACGTTATCAGCCGAACCTTACATCATTGCAGCAGCCGAGCGTTTAAATAGCTTACAACATATTAGCCAGATGGCACTAACCGTTGTCTTTATCTGCGTTACGATGGGCCTAAGTTGGTTTTCATGGATGCGAGTAAGTCCTGATCTGAAAGCGCGAGTGAAAGTCGAGAATGTATTCAAAATTGCATTGTTGATGTGTGCCAGCATTGCTGTTTTTACTACTGCAGGGATTGTATTTTCAGTCATATTTGAATCGATAAAATTCTTTCAAAGTGTACCCTTTTTTGACTTCATTTTTGGCCTTCAGTGGAGTCCACAAATGGCTATTCGCGAGGGTCAAATTGGTGGTTCAGGTGCGTTTGGAGCTGTGCCATTGTTTGCTGGCACCATGTTGATCTCTGCTATTGCAATGATCATTGCCGTCCCAGCTGGGTTAATGGCTGCAATTTATTTGTCTGAATACGCCTCTCCCAGAGTCAGAACATTTGTTAAACCTGCATTAGAAGTTTTAGCCGGTGTGCCGACTGTTGTATATGGCTTTTTTGCAGCGCTCACCGTTGCGCCTTATTTACGTGAAACCGGTAGCATGTTTGGTTTGAGTGTGTCTTCAGAAAGCGCATTAGCAGCCGGCTTAGTCATGGGCGTAATGATTATCCCGTTTGTGTCATCTCTATCAGATGATGTTATTAATGCAGTGCCACAGTCCTTACGCGATGGCTCGTTTGGTCTAGGTGCCACACATTCTGAAACCATTAAACAAGTGATCATCCCTGCAGCATTACCAGGCATAGTCGGCGGTATTTTACTTGCTGTTTCACGCGCCATTGGCGAAACCATGATCGTGGTAATGGCGGCAGGACTAGCAGCCAATCTTACAGCCAATCCTATGGAGTCGGTGACCACGGTCACAGTTCAAATTGTGACGTTATTAGTCGGCGATCAAGAATTTAATAGCCCTAAAACTCTGTCAGCCTTTGCCCTTGGACTGATATTGTTTGTGATCACCTTGATCCTCAATAGTATCGCCTTAATGGTAGTCAAAAAATATCGTGAGCAGTACGAGTAATAATAATGAAAAACGAATCTATACAAAATAAAGACGGTGCGGCGAAACCTAGCACAATTGACTTAGTTAATAAAAACCTCGCCAAGCGTTATCGCGCCGAAAAACGCTTTAAAGCTTATGGTGTTGCAGCGATCCTGTTTGGTTTAGCATGTTTGGTGATATTGTTTACGGATATTATTGGCAAAGGTCACTCTGCTTTTTTACAAACCTATGTGTATGTAGAAGTAAATTATGATGCTGATGCGTTGGACATTAGCAATGTGAATGATCCTCAGCAATTAGCAATAGCCGATTACTCAGCGATCGTCAAAAGCGCATTGCGTGAGCAATTTACCGATGCAAAAAGCCGTAAGCAACGCCGTAACCTGTATGGCTTAGTCAGTAATGGCGCTAGCTTTACCTTACGCGAATCATTAGAAAACAACCCCGCATTATTGAATCAAACAGTGGGATTATGGTTGTTAGCCGACGATGACATCGATACGTATTATAAAAGCCGCGGTGATAACAAAGATGATGCCTTTGTCGGTCGATTAAATCCTCAGCAAGTTGCATGGGTAGAAACGTGGATTGATCAGAAACAAATTAAAAAGCGTTTCAACACCACATTTTTCACTTCTGGTGATTCACGTGAACCTGAGCAAGCTGGTATTATGGGCGCAATGGCAGGTTCGTTGTTCACTTTATTGGTGACGATTGCGTTGTCGTTTCCAATTGGTGTTGCTGCCGCAGTATATTTGGAAGAATACGCCCCAAAAAATAAAATCACCGACTTTATAGAAGTGAACATTAATAACTTAGCTGCTGTGCCATCAATCATTTTTGGTTTGCTTGGCTTAGCTATTTTTATTGGTTACTTCGAGATGCACCGTTCCATCCCCTTGGTTGGTGGTTTAGTATTGTCGCTAATGACTCTACCGACTATTATTATTTCAAGCCGTGCCGCTATTAAGTCCGTACCACCGTCAATACGTGATGCCGCACTTGGTTTAGGTGCGTCAAAAATGCAAGTAATCTTGCACCATGTATTGCCCCTTGCGATGCCGGGTATGTTAACCGGAGCGATTATTGGGTTTGCACAAGCCTTGGGGGAAACAGCGCCGTTGTTAATGATTGGTATGGTGGCATTTATTGTGGATATTCCAGGCGGAGTGTCCGACCCAGCGACTGCCTTGCCGGTCCAGATTTTCTTGTGGTCAGATAGCCCTGAACGTGCATTTGTGGAGCGTACTTCAGCGGCAATTATGGTGCTGTTAGCGTTTCTTATAACTATGAACACAGCAGCAATATGGCTACGTAAACGCCTTGAGCGTCGTTGGTAAGAACAGGAATAATGATAATGAAAACAAAAATAAATGAAAACGATACGCAGATCACTCAAGATGTATCTACCTTACAAACCGTCGGAAACGTTTTTTCTGATAATGCAAAAATGTCGATGCGTAACGTCAATGTATTTTATGATGACAAACAAGCGATTCATGACGTCAGTTTAGATATCGGCAAAAATGAAGTCGTGGCGATGATCGGTCCATCCGGTTGTGGTAAATCTACTTTTTTACGCTGTATGAACCGCATGAACGACACCATTGATTCGTGTCGTATAGAGGGTGATTTTAGACTTGAGAAAGATGATATTTATCATCCTAAGCAAGATGTGGTGGCACTTCGTGCTCGCGTTGGGATTGTATTTCAAAAGCCAAATCCGTTTCCTAAATCTATTTACGACAACGTCGCTTATGGCCCTAAAGTACATGGTTTAGCCGCTAGCAAGACAGACTTAGACGAAATTGTGGAAGTCAGTTTACGCAAAGCCGGCCTATGGGCTGAAGTTAAGGACAGACTGACCGCACCAGGTACTGGCCTATCTGGTGGTCAACAACAACGTTTATGTATCGCTCGCACTATTGCGGTCGGTCCAGAAGTGATATTAATGGATGAGCCATGCTCGGCACTTGATCCGATTGCCACAGCTAAAATCGAAGAGCTTATGGCAGAGCTAAGTCAAAATTTCACCATTGCGATAGTGACTCACTCGATGCAGCAGGCGGCACGAGTATCTCAGCGCACGGCATATTTTCATATGGGTAAACTGATTGAGGTAAATGATACTAAGCGTGTATTTACCAATCCAGAGCATGAGCTGACTGAAGCGTACATTACAGGTCGTTTTGGCTAATTCGAATATATTTACGAATTGACGAATACAAATGTTACGCAGCACACCCATGAATTTATACCTTAAACAGGCAAAGCAGGAACGTAAAATGGATAAGAAGTATCTAGAAAGACATATCTCTAATAGTTTTGATACCGAGATCAAAACTATCATCAGCCAAATATTAGAAATGGGCAGTATTGTCGAGCAACAAATTCAAGATTCGGTTACTGCAATAGTCTCAACCAATAAAACTCTCGCAGAAAAAGTAATCGAAATTGAAAATGATGTAGATATGCGTGAAGTACGCTTAGATGAATTCTGTACCGAAGTATTAGCATGTCGCCAACCTGCTGCGTTTGATTTACGCATGATTTTATCCGCAACTCGCATTATTCGTGATCTTGAGCACATCGGTGATGAAGCACAAAAAGTCGCTAAAATGGCGTTACGACTTGAGAAGAAAGGTGCTGCGCCTACCGGATATGACGAAATTGCGCATATGGGCGTACTCGTTCAAGACATGCTACATTCTGCTTTGCACGCGTTTACTCAATTAGATGTGACGCAAGCCCTTGCTGTCGCAAAGTCGGATAAAAAAGTAGACCGAGAATTTAAGAGTGCTATGAAAACTGTAGTGACACATATGATAGATGATCCCAAGTCGATTAAACGAGCGATGAATATCCTATCGGCGTTACGTTCACTAGAGCGAATGGGCAATCACAATCGTAATATCGCGGAGCATATTATCTATTTGGTTAAAGGGTTAGATGTCAGGCATTCATCAATCAAAGAGATAGCGAGTAAATTAGGGGCTTAAGCTTAATGAATAAACATCATTACGGCTTTTAAAATAGGATAAAAAAAGCCATAACATCAATATGTTATGGCTTTATATAAAGGCTATGTTAGTCGAAGATCGACTACATCATGCCGCCCATACCACCCATGCCGCCCATATCAGGCATTGCAGGAGCTGCAGCAGCAACCGGTGCATCTGCAACCATCGCTTCAGTCGTAATCATTAAGCTAGCGATAGACGCTGCAAACTGTAACGCACTTCGAGTTACTTTAGTTGGGTCGAGGATACCCATTTCTAACATATCACCGTAAGTATCGTTACCAGCATTATAACCGTAGTTCGCATCACCTGCTTTTACGTTGTTAACCACAACAGATGCTTCTGCACCAGCATTCGATGCGATTTGACGCATTGGCGCTTCCATTGCACGAAGGGCAAGTTTAACACCTAACGTCTGTTCTTCATTTTCGCCTTTCATGTCTGCTAATTTAGCAGCAACACGAACTAGCGCCACACCACCACCTGGGACAACACCTTCTTCCACTGCGGCGCGAGTTGCATGCAATGCATCTTCAACACGGGCTTTTTTCTCTTTCATTTCAACTTCAGTCGCCGCGCCAACTTTAATAACTGCAACACCGCCAGCTAATTTAGCTAGACGCTCTTGTAGTTTTTCTTTGTCGTAGTCTGAAGATGAATCTTCAACTTGAGCACGAATTTGTGAACAACGTGCTTCAATGCTTGCTTGTTCGCCTGCACCATCAACAATGGTCGTGTTATCTTTGTTGATAACAACACGTTTAGCTGTACCTAAATCTTCTAGTGTGACTTTTTCAAGATCCAAACCAATCTCTTCAGAGATCACAGTACCGCCAGTTAAGATAGCGATATCTTGCAACATCGCTTTACGACGATCACCAAAACCAGGCGCCTTAACCGCGGCAACTTTGACGATACCACGCATGTTGTTTACAACTAGTGTTGCTAAGGCTTCGCCTTCAACATCTTCAGCAATAATCAATAATGGCTTAGATGACTTAGCAACTGCTTCTAATGTCGGTAATAATTCACGGATATTAGAGATTTTTTTATCTACCAATAAAATGTACGGCGAATCGACTTCAATCGTGCCATTTTCTTGATTATTGATGAAATAAGGTGATAAGTAACCACGGTCAAACTGCATCCCTTCAACCACGTCTAATTCGTTTTGTAAGGCTTGACCTTCTTCAACTGTAATTACGCCTTCTTTACCAACACGCTCCATCGCTTCAGCGATGATGTCACCCACAACAGTATCAGAGTTAGCTGAAATCGTGCCTACCTGAGCGATAGATTTAGTATCAGCACAAGGAGTTGATAACGCTTTCAACTCTTCTACCGCAGCTAAAACTGCTTTGTCGATACCACGTTTAAGATCCATTGGGTTAATTCCCGCAGCAACAGATTTAAGGCCTTCAGTCACAATCGCTTGGGCTAAAACGGTTGCAGTTGTCGTTCCGTCACCGGCTTCATCATTGGCTTTAGAAGCAACTTCCTTAACCATCTGTGCGCCCATGTTTTCGAATTTATCTTCTAATTCGATTTCTTTGGCAACTGATACACCATCTTTGGTGATCGTTGGCGCGCCGAATGATTTGTCTAATACAACGTGACGCCCTTTTGGACCTAATGTTACTTTTACTGCATTTGCTAGAATATTGACACCGTTAAGCATTTTGCTACGTGCGTCATCAGAAAAACGTACTTCTTTTGCTGACATAATAAATTTCCTTTAAAAATAAGCTTACGTGCGATTACGAACCGTCACGACAAAAATGAATGAATAAGTATTATTCAACGATGGCTAGGATATCGCCTTCACTTAGGATCAGGACTTCTTCGCCGTCGATTTTTTCAGACTTCACGCCGTAACCTTCACTGAAGATAACCGTATCACCAACTTTAACGGCTAATGCTTGCACATCGCCGTTTTCTAAAATGCGACCGTTACCCACAGCGATAACTTCACCACGAGTTGATTTTTCAGCAGCAGAACCCGTTAATACAATACCACCAGCTGATTTACTTTCGTATTCAGCACGTTTGATAATAACGCGATCATGTAAAGGACGAATTGCCATTTTTATTTCTCCAATTTTCAATTATTTAATGATAATAACAAACCCACAATTAGGCTGGCTTTAATCGCTAAATAAATAATTACTTAGCTATGTTCGTTGATATGGCGTTAATGCAGAATGTTTCAAGGGAGGAATGTAAAAATTTTCCCTTTTTTATCAAAAAAATAATGCAAAAAGGGAAAATTAAGATTGATGCTCAAAAAAAGTTACAAGTTTGCTTCTACTGGCTGACCGTGTTGTTTATAGAGCACGCCGTCTTTCATCACCATGTCGACATTTTGCAACAGGTTAATATAGCGGAGCACATCGCCTTTAACGGCAATAATATCAGCCAGTTTTCCTTTAGAAATCGTACCGGTTTTATCTACCACACCCATCATTACTGCGGGCCAATACGTTGCGGCACGAATAGTGTACATAGGATCAAAGCCAAAATCATCGACCCACACAGCTAGTTCATTCCACGTACTTTGGCAATGAAACTTAGTCGGGATACCACTATCAGTGCCCACCAGTAATATCACGCCTGCGTCTTTTAACTGTTTGACCTTCTGCTCCAACGTCGGTTGACGCATGGGTGTCAGTTGCATGTATTCGAGTTGCCCTGGATTTGTTAAGGAAGCTTTAATATCAGCAATCGTGTCTTGCTTTAAGCCGCGCTGCCAACAGGTGTTATCGAGTTTTTCTGGATTAGCGACCGTTCGAGAATAATTAAATAAGCCCTCCACGGTTGGCGTCCAATATAAAGGTCCACCGGCAATCCGGCCCTTAGCGGTGCGCTCTTTGAGCATAGCCATGATGTCTTGCGGGTATTCTGGCGCAGTGGTTAAGCCCGTATGTTCAAAGTTATCAATACCGATCTCTAGTCCTCGTCGGATTTCATCCGGTTTATGCGAATGACCCACGACTTTAAGCCCGTGCTTATGGGCTTCATCGACGACGGCTTGCGCAACTTCCAATGACATCACATCATGATCAATCAATTTGATCACATCCACACCCGCTTTTGCTAACTGACTGACTTTGGCTTGTGCTTGAGCCACATCCGCCACTCCCCAGCGATAACGTTCAGTGCCAGGATAAGGTTCATGTTGAATAAAAGGACCGGAGATATACAAACGTGGGCCTGGGATTTCTCCGTTATTGATTCGGCGTTTAATTGATAATGAAGGCGCTAGAGGCGCACCTAGATCACGCGTACTCGTCACGCCAGCTAACAACAGTTGCACGGCACTAGCAGGCATGATTTCATCCGCTAATCGGTCTTTATAGGTTGGATGCCAATGGGCGTAATCAGCATGACCATTTAGCATTAAGTGTGCATGCGCTTCCCATAAGCCGGGTAGCACATCCATCCCTTCAGTGGAGATAACGGTATAACCATCGGGCACCGGCAATGTGGCTACCGTGCCCACCGATTGGATAACATTATCTTTGATTAAAATGACGCTGTTCGCTAGGGGTTGATGACCGAAACCATCGATTAATCGACCTCCCACTAACGCTTTGTACTCTTGGGCTGAGGTAACAAAGCTGGAGGCAAATAAAGTAGATAATAATAAAGACATTCGACAGATATTACGCACATTCATATAAGACTCTTTATAGTTAGTATCTAAGAAACTCTAGATTATCAATTCAGCGCCAGTTTGCAACTATTTGTCATTTCGTCCTGAGTCAGCGGTGTTTTCAGATTTATTTATGTCGTCGGCTTGCAGAGGTATTTGCACCGAATTTGCTTGCCCTGTCTCCCGAAACTCACCATCAATAATATCGTCATTTTGCGCATAGGTTTGACCAAAACCGGACTGGGAAAAATGCGCCGATGCATGCATTTTGCCGTTAAGTGCATGAAACAACACGCCACCAATTTTTTTACGCGTATATGGCAATGTGAGCAATAATCCAAACACGTCAGTAATGAAACCTGGCGTCACAAGCAATACGCCCGCTACCAATAATAACAATCCAGAACCAATTTCTTCGGCAGGGACTTGCCCTTGTTGCATTTTCAACTGTGCTTGTGCCAACGTCGATACGCCTTCACGCTTCACCAAATACGCACCAATCATTGCGGATAGGATAACCAATAATACGGTATTCCATCCACCAATAACTTCTCCCACGTTAATGAGAACAGCGATTTCTGCGATCGGCATGATCACAAACAACAAAAATAATTTACCCAAAAGACTTCCTTAAGTTTCGTTTAATCCACACTTGCTAAAGTTATGTTACTGTAATTGATTGAAAGCCGATATGAAAGCGAGGTAGACTTTTACCGGTCTTTTAACTTAATCCATCTTTTTTAATCTGAGAATTAATTAACATTATGCCTAAATCACTTTATATTCGCGCATTACATGCCTTGCTCATTAGCATGTTAAGTCTTACAGCAGTGTTTACTACCTCGATAGTTGCAGCGCAAACTCAGGCTATTAACTCTATATTTGATGACGAACCACAATTTCTCAAGGTTGACGAAGCCTTTAACATGGATTTCTCGCAAAAAAATGGCCAATTAACCGTTAACTGGTCGATTGCTGATGGTTATTATTTGTACAAAAAACAATTTAAGACGGTCACTAAAAACGCCACAATCGGTGAGCCTTCATACAGCCCTGCTCCGACCCAAATAGAAGATGAATTTTTTGGCATTTCTGATGTGTTTTTTAACCACGTTGATGTTACTTATCCTATTATTGAATCTATTACCGATGGCGTGGTTAAAATACGTTTTCAAGGCTGTGCAGAAGCCGGCCTTTGTTATCCCCCCACAACGAAAGTTATTTATTTATCTGAAGTCATTGCTAATTCAACTGTGGCCAACACTATCATAACAGCGTCAGTGCTCTCAGAACCAGCACCTGCTTCTTCTGCATCTGCTTCTGAACAATACAAACTACTTGATATATTATTAGCTGACGGCAACCTCGGCTATAAATTAGCATTGTTTTTGCTCGTTGGGATCGCACTCGCGTTTACGCCTTGTGTCTTTCCCATGTATCCGATTTTATCAGGTTTGGTGATCGGACAAGGCACTAATATGACATTGTCGCGCGCATTTGTTCTATCGTTTGTTTATGTACAAGGTATGGCAATTACCTATTCTATTCTAGGACTGGTGGTGGCTTCCGCTGGGGTACAGTTTCAAGCAGCACTACAATCTCCGTTACTGCTCAGTATTTTTATCGGACTATTCGTCATTCTCTCCGTCGCATTATTTGGTGGATTTGAGATCCAACTTCCCTCCGCTTGGCAAGCAAAACTCAATGGAATTGCCAATAAACAAAGCGGAGGCAATCTTGTCGGTGTTTTTGTAATGGGCGTTATTTCTGGATTAGTCGCCTCTCCATGTACTACCGCACCGCTAACGGGAATTTTATTATTTATCGCTCAAAGCGGGGATTTGTTACTCGGATTTTCGGCTCTGTATGCGTTGAGTTTGGGCATGGGTATTCCATTGATTATCTTTGGCATGACCGGGGGCAAATTATTACCTAAAGCCGGTCATTGGATGAACATCGTCAAAGTAACCTTTGGCTTTATGATGCTCACCGTTGCGATCTTATTTGTTGAACGTATTATTATCCATCCGCTAACCGATTTATTGTGGGCTGGCGTCGGTCTGGCATTGTTTGTGTATTATTTCACTTTAAACCAAGCAACTGACACTACATTTGCCAAAGGCGTGCGCAATGCTGTAATCATTACTGGCATATTGTTGTCCTTTAGCTATGGTTATCAAGCTATAGTCCCGTCATCGATGCAAACTCATGTCGAACAAGGACAAAGCTCAACACCGTTACCAGCCAACGGTCACCCTGAATTTATGGTGGTAAAGGATCTCGGTGATTTAGCGGCCAAAATAGAACAAGCCAATGTCGCCGGTAAAACTGTCATGGTTGATTTGTATGCCGATTGGTGTGTCGCCTGTAAAGAATTCGAAAAATATGTTTTCCCCGATAGCGCAGTGCAAGCAGCGCTTGCTAACACAGTGTGGATGCAAATAGACATGACCGATAACACGCCGACTAACTTAGAGTTTCAAGACGCATTTGATGTGACGGGACTGCCAACTATATTATTTTTTGACCACCAAGGCAGTGAACTTACCAAAGCACGGATAACAGGCATGTTACCTGCTGCAAAATTTGCCGCTCATGTAAATGGCATATTTACCGATAAAAGCAAATAACGAGGTGTTCGGTAAAAACAACAATTAATCAATAAGGGTAAACATGTTAGGGATAATATTTACAAATCTTGTGGAAATGATTGAAACCACCGTGTCTTATGAAATGGCTGATGAGATATTACAAGAAGCGAAGTTATCATCCGATGGTATTTTTACTTCTGTAGGTCATTATCCTTTAGAAGATGTGGTCGAAATTGTGACATTACTGTCGCAAAAAACCGGCATCCCTCCGAATGATTTGATTTATTCTTTCGGTAAATATTTATTTCCTAAACTCATGAAAGGACATAAACATATTGTCTCTGCTGATGTGACGTTATTCGAATTACTCGCTCAATTGGATTCAAAGATCCATGTAGAAGTCTTAAAATTATATCCAAACGCGACATTACCCACATTCAGTATATTGAATGAGGGCCCAAGAATGATTCAAATGCTTTATCAATCTCCGCGTCAATTAGAAACGTTAGCCGCCGGTTTGATCCAAGGTGGAGCTGAATATTTCAACACTAAGGTGGATGTAGACATGGTTATTGTGCAAACTGACCCGTATAAAGTGCAAATAACCGTCAAACAAGCATAAACTTCGCTTAAAAAGCAGTTATTCACCAATATTCCACCTGATAAGACCAGTAATTTACTGCGTTATCAAAAAAAATCACTATAATCCGTTATATCTTGCACGTTAAACACAAGATATAAGGATTATCGTGAATATTCTCATCTTAAATGGACCAAACTTAAATCTTCTAGGTAAACGCGAGCCAGGCTTATACGGCTCCCAAACTTTAGAGGATGTCATGACCTATTGCGGGCTTTATGGCAAACAACTAGGTCATTCGGTCAGTCATTTTCAGTCTAACGCTGAACATGAGCTCATTAATGCTATTCATAATGCAATGAATTCCGTGGATTTTATTATTATCAATCCAGCGGCCTTTACGCATACCAGTGTTGCTCTGCGCGACGCATTATTAGGGGTTAATATTCCGTTTATTGAAGTCCATATATCAAACGTGCATGCCCGCGAAGCGTTTCGCCAGCATTCTTATTTATCCGATATCGCTGCAGGGGTTATCGTCGGTTGTGGTACTTATGGCTATCAACTCGCTATTAATAGTGCCGATCATCAATTTAGTCATCAACAGAAAAACAGGTAGAACGTCATGGACATTAGAAAAATTAAAAAACTCATCGAGCTTGTCGAAGAATCTGGTATCTCAGAATTAGAAATCACTGAAGGTGAAGAGTCAGTACGAATCCACCGTGGTGGTGTTGCGCCGATTGCGCCAGTCTATGCACAACAACCTGCACAATTTGCTGCACCAGCACCTTTAGCAGCCGCAGTAGCTCCTATTGCTGAAGCGGCGCCTGCTGCACCCGCAGGTCACACAGTAAAATCACCAATGGTAGGGAGTTTCTACCGTGCTTCATCTCCAGAAGCTAAACCATTCGTTGAAGTGGGCTCAAAAGTCAGTGTGGGTGATACCTTATGTATCATCGAAGCAATGAAGATGATGAACCAAATCGAGTCTGATAAAGCCGGTGTTGTCACAGCGATTTTAGTCAATAATCAAGACGCTATTGAATTTGACCAACCTTTATTTGTGATCGAATAAAACGGGATTGCTAACATGTTAGATAAAGTCTTAATTGCCAACCGTGGTGAGATTGCATTACGCATCTTACGCGCGTGTAAAGAACTTGGTATCAAAACGGTCGCCGTACATTCTACTGCTGACGCCCAACTCAAGCACGTATTACTCGCTGATGAATCCATCTGCATAGGGAGTGCTTCAGCCAAAGAAAGTTATTTGAATATTCCGCGTATTATTGCTGCGGCAGAAGTGACTAATTCTGTTGCGATTCATCCTGGCTATGGATTTTTAGCTGAAAGTGCTGAATTTGCTGAAGCTGTTGAAAAAAGTGGTTTTATATTCATCGGTCCAAAACCTGAAACCATCAATTTGATGGGCGATAAAGTATCTGCGATCAACTCAATGAAAAAAGCAGGTGTACCTTGTGTGCCTGGCTCTGATGGTCCATTGACTGCCGATACTGAGCGCAATAAAGCCATCGCTAAACGCATTGGTTATCCTATCATTGTCAAAGCCTCTGGTGGTGGTGGTGGTCGTGGTATGCGTGTCGTTCGCAGCGAAGCCGAATTAGAAGAATCAATTTTGATGACCAAAGCTGAAGCTGGCGCGGCATTTAACAATGATGTAGTTTACATGGAGAAATTCCTAGAAAACCCACGTCACGTTGAAATCCAAGTATTAGCTGACGGTCAAGGCGGCGCGATACATTTAGGTGAACGTGATTGCTCTATGCAGCGTCGTCACCAAAAAGTCGTTGAAGAAGCTCCTGCACCGGGTGTTTCTGACCAAATGCGTGAAAAAATCGGTGAGCGTTGCCGTAAAGCGTGTATTGAAATTGGCTATCGTGGTGCTGGTACGTTTGAGTTTTTATATGAAAACGGCGAGTTCTATTTCATCGAAATGAACACCCGTATTCAAGTAGAGCATCCGGTATCTGAAATGATCACTGGCGTTGATTTGATTAAAGAACAGCTACGTGTTGCTGCTGGTCAGCCTTTATCACTTGATCAATCTCAAATCAAAATCAAAGGTCATTCGATTGAGTGTCGAATCAATGCCGAAGATCCTGAAACATTTATGCCTAGTCCAGGTAAAATTAGCATGTTCCATGCACCAGGTGGTTTAGGTATTCGTTGGGAATCGCATATTTATTCGGGTTATTCTGTACCGCCTTTTTATGATTCCATGATCGGTAAACTGATCACTTACGGCGAAAGCCGCGATGAAGCTATTACCCGTATGCGTCACGCCTTAGACGAATTAGTCATAGAAGGGATTAAAACGAATATCCCACTCCAAAAATCGATTATGGCAGATGAAAATTTCTTTGCTGGTGGCACCAATATCCACTACTTAGAGAAAAAACTCGGACTAATCTAACTGTCCAGCTTCATTGAACGATATCGTTTGCTTAACCATGTGTTAATCATCTCTTTATCGCTTGGATGAGCCACTGACTGACAGGCAAGTACATAACCTTGTGCTTGTTCTGTCGCTGTTAGTGTATTGTTCGCATCCTGCTTGCTAGCATACTCCCCCACCTCGATTTTAATTTTACATTTTCCACAGATGCCTTTTTTACATAAATGTGGCAGTGCAATGTTATGTCTTAATGCCGACTCTAATATCGTTTCTTGCTCTAATTGAGTGTGGGCACGTTGGATTTCACGCAGATGCTGATCATAACGGTGCCATGCAATACGCGGATTAACATGGTGTACCACATGACTGTTTTGTCCCAGTGTCAGCCATTTTGCTCCCATAAAATCATAGGCATTGGTTCCAGTGTAACTATCTTGTTCTGTGTGCGGATGATGCACGATATGATCAAATACCCATGCCAAAATAATACTCGTAATCCAAGCAGGTAACATTGCATATAATGCTAATTCAGTTAGCCACTCAAATCTAACGCATGCTCCTATGATGAGGGCCCACACACAAAAATATAGACTCGATGACAAGATATTCGTCAGCGCTAATTGTTCTTTACAGAGTAGCCGGGTGTACCAGACTAAGTAATGAAAATTCAAAATAGTGCATTTGCCCAATGCGATGAGTGGGTTGCGGGCGTGACAAAAATAATCTGGATCGCGTTTTGGCTCATTTAAAAATGCATGATGCTGCAAGTGAAGTGTCTTAAATAGTGCACTAGGAATAATCACAAACGGTAATGCCGCGACCCATCCAACGCTATCATTAAGCCATGTGCGCTGCTCATCGCCGGCGAATAAATTGTTATGGACAGATTCGTGTACGATGGTAAACGCAATATAGACTAAGCCAATACTGAGCATAATATTTATTACTGCCGGCAGGATATGGAATATGACACTGGCGAGTAACAAACAATACCCCACCATACCAGCACCAAACAATGCTAGCGTTAACCAATCATAACGTAGCCAACGTTCTGGTAAGTAGCGTTTATGGCTTAATATGCTTGGTTTGAGAGTAAATAAGTTCATATATATACCTGTAATTTTCATGGTTAAGTTTGTTTATTTGTAAAAATTATAGGCATTTAAGATGGTTTGGTTTGACTTATGGTGACAGGCTGTTGATTTTTAACGACACTAAATTGATTTATTACGACAATTTATTGATTTATTGCGTCAATATGAATAGTTTTATGTCCACAGTGAGCATACATAGTGTATTTTATCCCTAGGATTTTTAAGCCCTATTAAAAGGGCATGAAGATCATAGGGAAAAAAATTGGAGGATAGTATCTATGCAGCATTACATTTCTAATCATTTTTTACGGCATTTTGTAAGGTTAACCCGTCAGAATAATCTCGATCCTGTTGAGTTATTACAAGCAGTAGGCTTATCTAAAAAAGTGGTTACCCAAGAGTACTCCGTACTTCCTTTAAGACAATTTGTGTCATTGCTCACCCATACACGGAACCAGCCACGTGGTAAGTCCATCGCGCTACTCTTAGCACAACAACAAGATATATCGGTGTTTGGTCCATTGATCCCTAAATTAGAAGACTGTCACAACATACAAGCATTATTAGACGTGTTGCAAACCTATGTACAAAGTATCATTCCAGGCTTAAGTATCAGTCAACAGCAGCATCTTGATAACTTCATGGTAAGTTTTTCTCATGATGATCCTAATATCATGCATAACAGTGCTTTTTGTGAATATGCCGTGTCATTTGCTTTTCATTTATTGCAACAGATTATTGAAATGCCGCTGAGTATTCGCAGTATATTTTTTCCAACGGCTGAACCAAGTCCTAGCTTTATAAAGCATTACCAAGGCTTGTTTCATTGTTCGATTGCTTTTAATCAAACACAACTGGCATTGTGCTTTCATCCTGATATTTTGTCATTGAAGGTGAATAATATTGCGCAACCGCTCAAGACCAAAATATCGCAACAAGCGCCTCAAAACCAACATATCGGCACTAAAATAGAAGAGTTAATCTCGATGGGACTGGCCAGTGGCAATGTCAGTATTGATGTGATTGGGCATAGTTTAGGATTACATCCACGGAAACTTCAGCGGCTTCTGGCCAAAGAAGGGCTTAGCTATTCGCAGATCCTCGACAACGTCAGGCAACAACATGCGCGGCAATATATTACGCACACACAATTTGATATGTCGAGTATTGCTTATATGTTAGGGTATAAAAACTTGGCAACGTTTAGCCGTGAATGCAAAAAATGGTTCGGGGGAAGTCCAAGTCAATTACGTAAAATGACAGATCTATAACCAAAGGAAACAAGCCATGAACAAACCACTTAAACTCGTTTTAACACTCGCTGCATTTGTTGCAATTGCAAGTTTAGTATATTTAGCGGGCTATTTATCTCTTTCCACTAACCCATTAATCGCCTTATTGCCTGTCGCTATTATTTTAGTCGGTATTGTTTTTTATATTCGTATCAATGAAAACAATTCGTAATCTTAATCAATACGTTAGTAAGCCAAAGACTATAATTGTGTCGAAAGTCACGTAATTAATCTAAAATCGCTCAAAAAACAACCATTACCATTTTATGGATTAGCGGTCTTATCAACTTATATATAATTTTATTGATCTATTTTTGTTAATATGGTGTTAATAGTATTAATGAATTGGTAATTTGATACCAATCATTATGAACGTGTTAATTGAACAACAATACAACAAAGAGAATAAATGATGAATAGTATCGATAATAAGACAAATTTTTCATTGAGAAGTATTAGTCTCAAAACAAAAATAATTTGGACTGCATTTATAATGTTTATGATGCCGACCAGTGCATATGCCGCTGATATGCTAGCCCCTGACGATTTCGTTGGGATTTCATTTTGGTTGATTTCTATGGCATTAATGGCTTCGACAGTATTTTTCCTATGGGAAACACAAAGCGTTACGGCTAAATGGAAAACATCGCTGGTCGTTTCAGCATTAGTTACCTTTATAGCGGCAGTGCATTATTTTTATATGCGCGATGTCTGGGTTGCAACTCAAACTAGCCCAACAGTTTACCGTTATATAGATTGGTTGCTTACTGTGCCATTACTAATGATTGAGTTTTACCTAATCTTACGTGCAATTGGTGTGGCATCTGCCGGCATCTTCTGGCGTTTATTGATTGGTACGTTAGTGATGCTAGTTCCTGGATATCTAGCTGAAGCAGGCTATATGAATATTACAATTGGGTTTGTGATAGGCATGCTAGGTTGGTTCTATATTTTATGGGAAATATTTAAAGGTGAAGCCGGTAAGGCAGCAGAAGCCAACGCAAGCCCAGCAGTAAAGTATGCATACAATGCAATGCGCTGGATTGTTACCGTTGGTTGGGCTATTTATCCAATAGGTTATGTTGCAGGATACATGCTCAGTGTCGCCTCTCCTGAAGCATTAAATATTGTTTATAATTTAGCTGACTTAGTGAATAAAGTCGCGTTTGGCTTGTTAATTTGGTACGCAGCAACTAGCGAAAGCCAAAAAGATACAGCTTAATATATATGGTTTAATTTTATGTCTTTTCAAATATTTGGATTGATATAAAACTGTCTACATAGACAGAATAAATTCAAGAGGGGCAATTGCTTCTCTTGGATAATATCTCCAAAATTAACGAGTTAGATTATGAACAAAGTTAATTCAGTTTCATCTATTCACCAATCAGAACTTCTTTCACATTGCGAAGCTCAAATGATTGCTCTTGTTTCTCACGACCAACCAGCATTGTTTCATTTAAAAAGTGGTGGGTCACGAACCAGAGCAAAAATATGTATCAATGCTGGTGTTCATTTGAATTTAGAACCACACGACATAATTAATCTTGCCTGCACGGTAGAATTATTGCACAACGCTTCTTTAATCCACGACGATGTCCAAGACAACGATATTCAAAGAAGAGGACGACCATCTGTTTGGAAAAAATTTGGTAAATCTAGTGCTATATGTTCTGGTGATGCAATGCTATCTGCCGCTTATAGTACTTTAGCCGACATTAGCAATCCTAATTTAATTGGCAAATTATTATTAGAGACACACAAATCAGTGTCTGAAACCATAACAGGTCAATCAAGAGATCTTTGTTCCTCTGATGCCAGTACTGTTGCAGAATATGAGTCTATAGCAGCAATGAAATCAGGCCCCTTATTTCGTTTAGGTCTTATGCTACCAATCATATTAGCGGGACAAACTAAATATAAAGAAAAAATTTACTATATTACATCCAAGTTCGCGACCGCTTACCAAATAAATGATGACGTATACGATTGGCAGCAGGACAAAGCTTCTGGACAATTAAATTTAGTTAATATATTAGCATCCCAATGTACTAACTACGACGCGTTAATCATGGCTAAAGATCGTGCTCGATATTTGCTTAAACAGTGTCAAAAAGAATTAGCCTTATTACCTAATAATTGCGCGTCATTGGTATCACAGCATACCGATATATTATTAGACGAATTGGAGAGTAGTTATTAAGCCTAAACATATTATAGTTATCGGGGCTGGTTTCGGTGGGATCGCATCAGCATTAAGAATGCGTGCAAAAGGCTATGAAGTGACACTCATCGATCAGTGTCAAAAACTAGGCGGTAGAGCACAACAATATAATAAAGATGGATTTATCTACGACGCTGGCCCTACGGTTGTAACCGCGCCTTTTTTATTAGAAGAGCTATTTAACTTATTCGGTAAACAATTAAACGATTACTTCACGTTAGTACCTGTAGAGCCTTGGTATCGTTTTGTCTATCCAGATGGAAGCCATTTTGATTATGGTGGTACTGTAGAAGAAACCATTGAGCAAATAGGCCTAATTTCAGAAAAAGATAAACAAGGTTACAAAAACTTACTTGCTCAGTCTGAGGCCATTTTTGATGTGGGGTTTACACAGCTGTCCAGTCAACCTTTTCATAAAATAGGCACTATGCTGGCGCAAGTACCTGCATTGATTCGCCTAAAATGCTATCGCACAGTATGGCAAATGGTAAGTGCGTATCTTAGTCATGATAAATTACGTCAAGCTTTCTCAATACAGCCGTTGTTGGTTGGGGGAAACCCTTTTGCTACGACAAGTATTTATAGTTTAATTCATTTTTTAGAACGAAAATGGGGTGTCTTTTTTGCTATGGGTGGAACAGGGTCTATTGTTAAAGGCTTTCATAAGCTGATGATAGAAGAAGGGATTAATATTCAACTCGATACCAAAGTTGAAAATTTGATTGTTAATAATAATAAAATAACGAGTTTAACCACGAGTAAAGGGGAAATTGCTTGTGATAAAGTGATATCTAATATAGATCCTAAATTTCTTTACCAGTCATTGTTAGACAAACGTCATCAATCTTTTAGTGCGAAAATAAAAACGAAACATGCCAAACTATCTATGGGATTATTTGTTTTATATTTCGGTACATCATCACAATACCCCGAGATTGTGCACCATACTATTTGGTTAGGAAAACGCTATAAATCTTTGCTTAATGATATATTTGAACGAAAGGTACTGGCCGATGATTTTTCGTTGTATTTACATCGTCCAACAGCAACAGACCCGTCTATGGCGCCTGAAGGTTGTGACTCGTTTTATGTTTTGGCTCCCGTACCCAATAAACAATCAGGTATAGATTGGGCTAAAGAACAAGATGCATATGGGGCAAAAATTATTCAAGCCCTAGAACATAGCATTATGCCCGGCTTATCTGAGTCTATAGTCCATCAATTTGTCAAAACGCCTGATGATTTTCAAACAGAATATTCAAGTGTTGATGGAAGCGGGTTCTCGATTGCACCTAGTTTTCAACAATCAGCATGGTTTCGTTTTCATAATAAAGCTGAAGGCCCTGAAAATTTGTATTTATGTGGTGCTGGAACGCACCCAGGTGCTGGAGTACCGGGAGTGCTTTGTTCGGCCAAAGTTGTCGATAAACTTATTCCATCCATAAAGGAATAGTGATGCAATCTCAGGCAAATGCGGCACTAAAAAAACATGGTAAAAGTTTTAATTTCGCGCGTTTTTTTTTAGATGAAGAAACCGGTTCGGCAGCGGCTAGGTTGTATTATTTTTGTCGCCAAATCGATGATATTGCAGATGAATTACAACCTAATATTGATCCCAGTATTACCTTAAACAAAGCCATTGAAGCTATTTCTAAAAAACAATACACAAATCCATTAGTCGGAGATTTTTTATTACTATGTGATGAATATCAGATCCAACCTGCATGGGGAATACAGCTCATTAAGGGGGTATTGTCTGATTTATCGGATGTCAAACTAACCACGCAAGATGAGTTAATCACTTACGCTTTTCAAGTTGCAGGGGTTGTTGGTTTGATGATGACTCCGATATTGGGTGGGCCAATACACTCATATAAATATGCAATCGATTTGGGTATTGCCATGCAATTGACTAATATTGCGCGAGATGTATTAGAAGATGCAACAATGCATCGCAGATATATTCCTGGTGAATGGCTAGATGATTTGACGGCTAAACAAATTGTCACAGCGAGTCAGCAGCAAAAATCGAAAGTACAACTTGCCATAAAAAGGTTACTTGCTTTAGCAGACCAGTATTATGAAAGTGGGTTCTCCGGCATTATGATGCTACCTAAAAATCATCAATTAGGCATTTTAGTGGCGGGTAAAGTTTATCGTCAGATTGGTATCAAGATTACCAAGCAAAATTATACATATTGGCAAGGTCGTACCGTTGTTTCAAGTTCTACAAAATTGTTACTGGCCTCGCGTTGTCTGTGGGAACATCATCTACTTAGGGTTAAAAACCATCACATAGAACATACTGAACAATTGCATCTACCGATAAAGCACTTGATTAATCTACCATGACACTCCCCAATTCAATACTGAATCAAAATAGTCATTACGATCTGATCTTAATTGGTGCTGGTGCCGCAAATTTATCTTTGGTACTTGCTCTGAAGGAAAGCAATTATGACGGCTCAGTATTAATTTTAGAACGCACCGACAAACTTCCCAATAACAGAATTTGGAGTTTTTGGTATCATACGACCTTACCTAAGCATATCACCTCGCTAATATCGCATAAATGGGCTTCTTGGTCGGTTTCAATCGGCACGTCCTGCGCAACAATGAACGCACCGACGATGCCTTATTGCTCAATAACAGCAGAAACATTAAGCAATGCTGCACTAGCTGTAATTGATAAATCAGCTAATTATTCATTATTGTTAAGTTGTGATGTGGTCAGCGTCGAACACAAAAAAAACACCATCAGTGTTATTACCCCTGCAGCCAAATTTGAATGCTCACAAGTCATCGACACTCGCCCCCCTATCCCTGAAATACCGAATGTAGGACTATTACAATCTTTTTATGGAATGGAAATAAAGACTGAATCTGCTTTTTTTACTCCTAGCAAAGTTGATTTAATGCATCAACTACACGTCAGTAATGATAGGCTTGAATTCTTTTACATATTACCGTTTTCTGAATCGCATGCTTTACTAGAATACACCTGCTTTACTCGCAACAATATCCCACAAATGGAGCTCAAACATCAAATAGAAGCGTTTGTGACTAAGTATATAAACGGGTCTAATTATTCGTTAGTACGCACAGAAAGCGGAGTATTACCTATGTATAATATCTCCCCGCCTGCAAATAAAAAGAATGTGATAAGAGCAGGAATATCTGGCGGTGCTATGCGCGCATCCACCGGTTATTGTTTTAGTTCTATTCAAACATGGGCTGGGCAAACAGCAGCTATGCTAGTTAACGCAGAACCGCTTCAGCAAATTATCCCTATTCCCAAAATATATCGTTGGATGGATGATTTGTTTTTAAAAGTCCTATGCCATAATATGAATATAGCGCCAGTATTGTTTTATAATTTAACAAATAAATTAAGTGCGCCTCGATTTGCACGGTTCATGACTGAGAAGGCTAGCATACTTGATTTATTATGGATTATTTGGTGTATGCCTAAGCTAATATTCTTAAAAGCACTATTTATTATCAATGAGAAAAAACAAGTCAATGCTAAGAAAAAATGAACGTCTTAGTCAATTTTATTTGCTCTTTTTATGCTTAAGTGGCATGACGTATATTCTTAGTTTGGTGTTATCTGTATCGATACCACCCAACGTTCTTATATTGTCATTTGCAATAATGGTGTTAATTTTGGGCGTCCCTCATGGCGCTCTCGACTATTATATTGCTAAACAAGCGTTTGAAACCAAACATATCTTTTGGCTTATATTATTTTTTATTAGTTATATTGTTGTCGCCTCAATGAGTACCTACCTTTGGTATCTATTTCCAACAGTATGTTTAGTATTATTTTTACTGATTTCAATTTTTCATTTCGCGTCAGATTGGCGCAATTCATTGCAATTTAGCACCAGTATAGCATTAGCAGCCTTAGTGATTTGTGGACCTGCTGTTTTTTATGCTAATAGTATCTTGCATATTTTTGAGGGGTTAATGATAGGTACTGAATCAGCCAAAAATATCGCGCAAATAATGTTGATTATTGCTGTATCAGCTAGTGTCGTATTGCTTGTTAATGTCTTACAAGGTTACTTTACTACTGTCAGGTTCTGGATTCGTTATGAGCTATTAGGACTGGCATTAAGCAGTCTGTTGATGCCCCCGTTAGTTCATTTTGTTTTATATTTTTGTCTTTTGCATGCATTAAAGCATATGTATGACTTTGCAGATTGCCAACAAGTATCATTAAAAAAAGTATTTGTGATCAGTGCACCTGTGGTCTCATTAACTGCAATATTGTCACTCATGATTCCTTATTTTTTTCCAAATACCAATTTTGAATCTAGCATTTATCGTATTATTTTCATCTCATTATTTGGACTGACCATGGCACATATGCTAGTAATTAGTTATTGGCATAAAAAAGCCCCGAACATTTCTGCTCAGGGCTCTTAGAATAATGGTGCCTCGACCCGGGA
>Ga0233438_10000249_pt1 | contig 74990 bp, 77 predicted proteins | sample SI_123_September_FD_182720 | JGI IMG/M metagenome (GOLD analysis project Ga0233438, IMG submission 182720) | Seawater microbial communities from Saanich Inlet, British Columbia, Canada - SI_123_September2016_10_MG | ecosystem: Environmental > Aquatic > Marine > Inlet | place: Canada: British... | reverse complement strand
GCTAAAGCTATTTAGGTTTCAAAAAAGGTTTTAGTTTTATGTTGTATGCTTCCTAAACTAGCCTTGTAGTACAGTTGAAGCGCCACCAAAACTTGGTCATTTCTTGAGCGCGCCGTATGAATTTTTTTACCCGTATCGCCTAGAGCTTTTGTCAATTCATATTCGAGTTTGGAGTGAATATCTTCAAACTGTGCATCAATAACAAAAGTACCTTCACTGATCTGTGACTGAAGACTGTCAAACACCACTTTAATGGCGATGAGTTCTTCGGAGTTTAGAAGTCCTATTTTAACCAACATTTGTGCATGCGCTAGAGAAGCTTGAATGTCATAGGTCGCAATTTTAAGATCGATTTCTCGGTCGTTTCCAACGGTAAATTTTTCAATAAATGTATCAATAGAAATGCCTTTATCCCAAAGTTTCATAGCTATAGTATTTTAGTTAATAATTGAATATATAATGTGATGCCTTCTTCAATTTCTTGGACATAAATAAATTCATCGGCAGTATGTGAACGCGTGCTATCTCCGGGCCCTAATTTTAGAGATGGACAACTCAACACCGATTGGTCTGAAAGTGTTGGCGACCCATAGGTCTCTCGTCCTAAGGCTATTCCAGCTTGAACCAAGGGATGTCCCACGGGTATGGAGGACGAATTTAATTTTAAACCTCTAGGTTCAATCGAATCACAAGGCGCTTGTTTTTGAAGAATCTCAACAATTTCTTTGTTTGTATATTGATCATTGACACGCACATCCACTACCAATTCAACGGCTGCTGGAATGGCATTGTGTTGCTTTCCAGCATTGATTTGCGTCACTGTCATTTTTACTGGCCCTAAAGATTTTGAGTCTTTTTCGAAACGGAAATCTTTAAACCATTGTAATACCTCTATGGAGTTATAAATCGCATTATCCGCGTTAGGGTGTGCAGCATGCCCAGGAGTTCCTTTGACAAACGCATCAAAAACCACCAGCCCTTTTTCGGCCACAGCGAGTTGCATTAAAGTAGGTTCTCCTACAATGGCAACATCAATTTTTGGTATAATGGATAGCATACTATTTAAACCAGCAGCTCCACTACTCTCTTCTTCTGCTGAAGCCACAAGAACTAGATTATAATTTAGATTTTTCTGAGCATAAAAATGTGTAAAAGTCGCTATCAACGATACCAAGCAACCACCAGCATCATTACTCCCGAGTCCATAGAGCTTACCGTGTTCTAGCTGAGCTTTAAACGGGTCTTTTGTATAGCCATTATTTGGTTTTACGGTATCGTGATGCGAATTTAAAAGCAGTGTGGGTTTGGACGCATCAAAGTGTTTATTCACAGCCCAAATATTATTTTGAGATCGCTCAAATGGCATCTTATAGTCCGTAAACCATTGCTCTATCCGCGCAGCAGTCAAATGTTCTTCAGATGAAAATGAAGGAATTTCAATTAAATCTTTTAATAATTGAATGGCGGATGTTGTTAAATTTTCTTTGGTCATTGGATAGTGAGTGTTGTGAAAATCGCTTTGGCATCAAGCAACATTTCTGGTGTACCGATACATACTTTAGAAACCTTGTGGTCTAAAGCATAAAAACAGTTATTTAATTTTGGGAGCATCCCAGCGTAAATCACTTGGGAGCTAAGTAGTTGTTTGTAAGAAGCTTTTGTAATGGTTTGAATAACAGAAGCGTCATCATTTACATCTTTTAAAACGCCTTTTTTCTCAAAACAATAATACAACTCCACTTCAAACTGAGACGCAAAGGCTATGGCCAATTTTGAAGCAATCGTATCGGCATTGGTATTTAAAAGTTGTCCATTTTGATCGTGTGTGATGGCACAAAACACAGGAGAAATCCCTTGTTCTAACAACAATTCTAAAGTGGATGTTTCTACCTTTTTAACATCGCCAACAAAACCATAATCTATAGTTGATACGGCTCGTTTTTCTGAACTGATGGTATTGCCATCAGCACCCGTAAATCCAACTGCATTACAACCCAAGGCTTGTAATTGAGCCACAATCGTTTTATTAATTTTACCCGCATAGACCATCGTTATAAGTTCTAAAGTTGCAGCGTTAGTAATGCGTCTGCCATCTATCATTTGTACTTCCAACCCTGTTTGATGTGCTAAGGCGGTGGCAGATTTCCCACCACCATGTACCAAAATCTTAGGCCCTTTGAGAGATGAAAATGTTGTTAAAAAAGAAGCAAGTGCTTGAGAATCGTCAATCACATTTCCTCCTATTTTAATGACCTTTAGTGGTTTCTTTTTATCCATTTTCAAGAATTTTTTTCAGGACGATTTGCGCAGCATAAGTTCTATTATTCGATTGTGCAATCACAATGGATTGCTCACTATCCAATACCGCATCTTCCACTACGACATTTCGTCGGACTGGTAAACAATGCATAAATTTAGCCGTTCCCAGTTTTTCTTGAGTCATCATCCAATGGAGATCTTGGGAAGTGATTTTGCCATAATCCTTATAACTACTCCAATTTTTAACGTATACAAAATCAGCATTTTTCAAGGCCTCATCTTGATCATAAATAACAGGGGTTTCTTTTACAACATCTGGATTTAACTCGTAACCTTTAGGATGGGTCATACTAAAATCTACGTTAATCGTTTGCATCATTTCTATAAATGAATTGGCAACCGCATGAGGCAGTGCCTTAGGGTGTGGTGCCCATGACAATACCACTTTGGGCTTTTGTTTCGTTTTTAATTCTTCTATCGTAATGGCGTCGGCCAAGGCTTGAAGCGGATGCCCTGTAGCACTTTCCATATTTACGATCGGCACAGTTGCATAATTCACAAAACTATTAATAATCCATTCCGACAAATCCTTGTCTTTATTTTTTAGAGACGGAAAAGCACGTACCGCTAAAATATCTGCATATTGTGAAATGACTTGCGCCGCTTCTTTGACATGTTCAGATGTATCAATGTTCATGATCACTCCAGATTCAAATTCTAATTGCCATGCATCCGTCACATTCAAAACAATCACGTCCATTCCTAAGTGTTTAGCCGCTTTTTCGGTGCTCAGTCGTGTACGAAGGCTTGCATTGAAAAACAACATCACTAGGGTTTTGTGAGTCCCTAATTTTTTATACTTGTAAGGATCCGATTTTAAAGCAATGGCCTCTTGAACTGCCAATACAACCGACGGAAGGTCCTTGATTTTTATATATTTATTCATAACTTTTGTGCTAAGGCTTTAAAAAATAAATCAATATGTTCTTTTTTAATTGTTAAGGGAGGTAATATTCGAATTAGATTGGGGTTCTTAGAACTTCCGGTAAATAAAAAATGATCAAAAAGTAATTTTTTTCGAAGGGAGGCCACAGGAAAATTAAATTCTAACCCTAACATTAAACCTCGACCTTTGAGCTGTTTTAGTTGAGGGATCGACTTTGCTTTCTCCGTGAAATAAGTCGACATCTTTTTGGCGTTTTGCATTAAGTTTTCAGATTCTAAGACTTCCAAAACAGCTAGAGTGGCTGTGCTTGCCAAATGATTGCCACCAAAAGTGGTACCTAACAATCCATAGGATGCTTTTATAGACGGATGAATTAAAATACCACCAACGGGAAATCCGTTGCCCATCCCCTTCGCCATTGAAATAATATGAGGTGTAATCCCGTGTTTTTGGAATGCGAAAAAATCACCTGTACGTCCAAAACCCGATTGCACTTCATCGGCTATTAATACAGTATTGTATTTTTGACATAGTAATTCCAGACCTTTATAAAATTCTGTACAGCTTTCATCAAGCCCACCAACGCCTTGAATACACTCAATAATAATGGCACAAACGGGTTCGGATTTTAAAGTAATTTCTACTAAATTTAAATCTCCAAGTGGTAAAAAACGGACTTGTTGTTGGGCATTAATTGGCGCTACAATTTTAGGGTTATCGGTAGCAGCCACACAAGCCGAAGTACGTCCATGAAAGGAATTTTCAAACGCAATCACAGTAGCTTTATTCGTATGAAACGATGCCAATTTTAGAGCGTTTTCGTTGGCTTCTGCTCCAGAACTACACATAAATAAATCATAATTTTTACAGCCAGAAACTGCTTCGAGTCGCTCAGCCAACTTGGTTTGAATTGGGTTCTGTACAGCATTGCTGTAGAATCCAATTTTTTGAAGCTGGTGGGTCAATGCATCTACATAAACAGGATGGGAATGTCCTATTGAAATGACGGCATGTCCTCCGTAAAGATCCAAATACTGGGTTCCTTTATCGTCATACAAATAGATGTCATTTGCCGTTACTGGAGTTACATCAAAAAGTGGATATACATCAAATAGGCTCATAATTAGTGGGCTTTAATACTGTTAATTTTATCAAATGAGGCGACCATTCCTTGGATTAGTGATGAACTCAATCCTTTGTGTTCCATTTCATTCAATCCTTCAATAGTACATCCATTAGGCGTGGTCACTCTATCTATTTCTTGTTCAGGATGATTTCCAGAAGTAATTAATAAATTGGCAGCACCTTCACAAGTAAACATAGCAAGGTTTTGAGCTTCTTCTGCATCAAATCCTAATTGTATAGCGGCTTGTGTTGTGGCACGAATCAAACGCATCCAAAAAGCAATTCCACTGGCACAAACCACGGTAGCAGCTTGCATTTGCTGTTCAGGAATTGAGATGGTAGTCCCCAAACGATTGAAAATAGCTTCAGCAATTGCTAAGCGTTGGTTTCCCTTTTCGTTGCTACAAATACAGGTCATGGATTTTCCAACGGCGATCGCCGTATTGGGCATGGCACGAATGATAAATTGATCTGTTCCCACAAGTCCTTCAATTCTTGAAATTGAAAACCCTGTAATAGTAGAAATTAAAACGTGTTTCTCTGTTAAAAAGGGCTGAACATCTGTTAGAATTTTTTCTAAATGGGCAGGTTGAACGGCTAAAATAATAATATCCGATTGCTGAATGGCTTCTTTGTTATCAGACGTTAGAAACACATTCTTATAACCTTCAAAATCTGCTAAACCACTAACATTTCGCTTGGTAAGATATAAAGTTGTAATCGCGTTGTTTGTAATAAGTCCTTTGGCAATAGAGCTCCCTAAATTTCCTGTGCCGATGATTGCTAGTTTCATGTGTATATATTTAAAAATAATTAGCTTTAAGTTGTAATCCTAAATGGGCTTCATAGCCAAACATTAAGTTCATGTTATGAACTGCTTGACCTGATGCTCCTTTGAGTAAATTGTCAATGATACTTGTAATAAGTAGTTTCCCATCATGCACTTCTAAATGAAGCAAACATTTATTGGTATTGACTACCTGTTTTAAATGCAAAGGTTCATCAGAAACAGTAGTAAATTCCGCGTCCTTATAATAGCTTTTAAAAAGTGTTTTTGCTGCCTCTAAGGTGCCGTTATACTTTGTGTACAGTGTCGCAAAAATCCCTCTGGAAAAATTTCCTCTATTGGGAATAAAATGAATTTCACTCTGCAAACCCTCTTGAAGCGTATCTACCGATTGATGAATCTCCCCCAAATGTTGATGGTTAAATGCTTTATAATGAGAAAAATTATCAACACGCCACGTAAAATGAGTGGTTGCTGACAAAGCAGTTCCTGCTCCTGTAGCTCCCGTTACGGCATTCACATGAATAGCGTCTTTAACCAGACCACTAGCTGCTAAAGGCAAAATTGCCAATTGAATAGCCGTTGCAAAACACCCTGGATTTGCAATAAATTGTGCCGATTTGATAGCGGTTTTATTGAGTTCAGGCAAGCCATACACAAACTGTTTACCTTGAAATACCGCATCTTGAATCAGCCTAAAATCATTTGATAAATCTATAATTTTTGTTGTATTTGAAAAGGAGTTATTTCCTAAAAAAGCCTTTGAGTTTCCATGCCCTAAACAAAGAAATAAAATGTCCACATCTGTGTTAATTTTATCTGTAAACAGCTGCTCTGTAGTCCCTACTAAATCTTGATGAATGGCGCTTAATTTCTTACCTGCACTCGATGTACTGTACACAAAATTGATTTCAACTTTTGAGTGCACGAGTAACAATCGAATCAATTCTCCTGCGGTATATCCTGCACCACCTATAATGCCTGCTTGTATCATATTCATGAGTTTACTTGTTGATGAATTTTGTTTTGGTTGCCGTTAATCTTGATAAAACCTTTGGCTTCTTCGGCAGTCCAACCCTTGTTAATTTCGCCATAACTCCCAAACTTTGCATTCATCAAATCATATTCTGATTGAATCCCATTGATTGAAAAATGATAGGGTTTTAATTCTACTTCTACAGAACCAGTTACGCTCTGTTGACTGTTAGATAAAAATGCTTCCATATCACGCATAACTGGATCTAAATACTGTCCTTCATGCAAATGCATTCCATAAAAATTAGACAAATAATCTTTGTGTTGAAGCTGCCATTTTGTTAAAGTGTGTTTCTCTAACAAATGATGTGCTTTAACTATAATTAATGCTGCAGCCGCTTCAAATCCAACACGGCCTTTGATACCAACAATGGTATCACCCACATGAATATCTCTTCCAATAGCAAATTTAGAAGCTATAACATCCAAAAGTTGGATATTAATTTCAGGTGCATTCTCTACACCATTAAGGGTTGTCAATTCCCCTTTACTAAAAGTAAGCGTTACGGTTTCAGGAGTTTCAGATTCTAATTGTGATGGATAGGCCGATTCTGGCAATGCCAAATGAGAAGTAAGTGTTTCATCCCCTCCAACACTTGTACCCCAAAGTCCTTTATTGATAGAATATTTTGCTTTTTCCCAGTCCAAATCAATGCCGTTTAATTTTAGATAGGCTATTTCTTCCTGTCGTGTGAGTTTTTGATCTCTTATTGGAGTGATGATTTCAATTTCTGGGGCGAGGGTTTGAAAAATCATATCAAAACGTACTTGGTCATTTCCTGCTCCAGTACTCCCATGGGCTATGTATTTTGCCCCTATAGATTTTGCATACTCAATAATTTCAATAGCTTGCACAATACGTTCTGCACTAACAGAAAGTGGATAGGTGTTGTTTTTTAATACATTTCCAAAAATAAGATACTTCACTACTTTTTTATAAAAGGTGGTAACAGCTTGAATATTTTTATAAGTTGAAACACCCATTTTATAAGCGTTTTGTTCGATGGTTTGAACATCACTTTCCGTAAATCCACCTGTATTGACACTAACAGCATGTACTTCGTAACCCGCTCTTGATAAAGAAACAGCACAGTATGAGGTATCTAAACCGCCACTGTAGGCGATGACTAGTTTTTTTGAGTTTTTCATTTTTTATGTTTTTTTAGAAACAAGCTTTGCTTGATACTTTTTAATCTTAGGAAGGTATTTTCTTTAACTTTCTTAGGAGTAACTTTTGGTTTAGAACTTGGGTCATATAACATACCCGTACACAAACACATGCTTTGGGTTGTGCGTTGAAGAACATCGTAATTTTTACAAGTTTGACAACCTTTCCAAAATGAAGGTTCGTCAGTGAGTTCAGAAAAAGTAACAGGTTTATACCCCAGAGCACTGTTCATTTTTATCACGGCAAGTCCAGTAGTAATACTAAATATTTTTGCGTTTGGATATGTTGTTCTTGAGTGTTCAAAAACGACTTGTTTGATTTTTTTGGCTAAGCCTTGATATCTGAAGTCAGGATGTACAATGAGACCCGAATTGGCCACAAATTTATCGTGGCTCCAAGTTTCTACATAGCAAAAACCTGCAAAAACATCTCCCTCTAAGGCAATAACAGCATTATTTGTTTCCATTTTAGAAATAATATATTCTACAGAACGCTTTGCAATTCCTGTACCTCTAACTTGAGCAGCATCTTCGATAGCATTACAAATAGTTTGAGCGTGAATTGTATGTGATTTATCTGCAATAATGATGTCCATTATTTAAGATTTAAGTTGAAAAAAAGTTTGAAAAATAATTGAAAGATGAACTGGACACACCTAAGTTCAGAAATTGTGAAACACCCTAAGGGCGGCGACGTGTGAAACGGGGACGTGTAAAACCAAGGCTATAAAGACAAGCCGAAGAGGTGAATATGGTTTTTAAATTGTAATAGTCCATTATTAATTTTATCAACGATCACAGTGTCGTATTATAAATATGGAGTAAATATAGAAATTAATTAAAGTGAAGCACAATGGGGTACAAAAATATTTTCAGTTTTTGGATATTTTAAAAATAGACTTGTATTTGTTATTGATAATTAAAAAATAAATCTAATTAATGAATAAATCGCAGATTATTTTTTTTACAACTAACGTCTCATGCGATTATTTCGAAATTCTTTCATTTTTTCGGTAATGATCGTTTGATACTCGGTTTTAGAAACTTCTTTTCCTTTAGTAGGTGCCTCGATCTCAATAATTTCATCTGGATTGAGCACGATTTTAGAGCATAGCATTGTTGTATTATCAGCGCTCACTTCTAAAATCAGTCCCGGAAGTCCCCAGTAATCTAAAGGGCCGTGACGTACTGGAATTTGAGGAGCGTACCAAGCCTCAATTTGCGTCATTTTAACTTCTTTGACTGCTGTAGAATCGGACTCGGTTGTGTTTCTTAACTTATCCCAAGAAAAAGAGTACCATGTCAATTCATCTGTAGGAATTGAGGCCGTCGCTTTGAAACAAGAATAGTTTCCTATCTTTTTTGTTTCAGAATCTAAGCTCCATTCTATGGGTTGCAACACATCATTGACCAAAAACTTTTTTCCATAAAATTCTTGCTGCTGTAACTGGGTATTGGTTTTTACATTTTTATACTGTTTGCCAGGTGCAAAGTTTTTACCCCAAGAATCCGTCGCTCCAGAAATAGCATCCAATTGATCCTCCTCAGTAAACACTGATTCTTCTTTATTAAAAGATAAAACATACCCTTTTTCGAGTCTGTTTTTCATTCGTGCCCCAACTTCTTTTTTCTGTGCCTCACTCAATCGAGCTCCCCACTTTCCGAGATCCATTTTAGATTTAGAAAAATAATAGGCTTTTGCTTGAAATTCTTGTATAAGCTGTTTTTTATTCACACTTGTTGAGATTAAAAAAACAAAGACGAGCACAAGTGCATTTAATATTTTTGATTTCATTGGAAAGCGGTTTTTTAATAGTTTTGTTGAACCAAATATAGTATTTTAATACACAAAATTGCTGTGGTTTATCATAATATTAACGCTTTAACAATGTCAAGACTTTAGCTGCTAACGGTTGTAATCTAACAATAAATAAAAGAGCTATTTAAAATTAAAACAATTATTTGCTATACAAGTCTTATATTGCAATGAGAAACTAAAAATAGATACTATGAGTACACCATCCTTTATAAAAGAACTGTCCATTCCAGCGATCGCAGCACCAATGTTTTTAATATCTGGCCCAAAACTGGTGATCGAATGTTGTAAAAACGGAATTGTTGGAACGTTCCCTGCACTGAACCAACGCACCACAGAAGGCTTTGAAGAATGGTTGATCGAAATTAAAACAGCACTTGCTGATTTTGAAAAAGAAACAGGTACAAAACCTGCTCCTTATGGGGTGAATTTAATTGTGCACCAATCCAATCCACGCGTGCAAGCGGATTTGGCTATGTGTATCAAACATCAAGTTCCAATTATTATTACTTCTTTAGGAGCCGTTCCTCAATTGGTAGATGCTATACATAGTTATGGTGGCTTGGTTTTTCATGATGTCATCAAAAAACGCCATGCAGAAAAAGCAGCGGAAGCAAATGTTGATGGATTAATTGTGGTCGCTGCTGGAGCAGGAGGCCATGCGGGTACTTTGAACCCTATGCCTTTGGTGGCTGAAATTAAAAGCTTTTTTAAGAAAACAGTGATATTGTCTGGTTGCATAAGTAACGGGCGTGACATTGCTTCTGCCATGCAAATGGGAGCAGATGTTGCCTATATGGGAACTCGATTTATTAACACAAAAGAAAGTAAAGCGCCAAAAGAATATCGAGATATGATTATTTCTAGTGGTGCAAATGATGTCGTCTATACCGCTGCAATCTCAGGAGTAGCAGCTAATTTTTTACGTCCTAGTATGGAAGCAATGGGCATTACAGAAGAAATGCTCAGTCAACAAAAGAAAATCGACTTTGGAAAAGAACTCACTGCTCATGAAAATGAAGCAAAAGCTTGGGCAACTATCTGGTCTGCCGGTCAGGGAGTCACTAGCATCCATAATTCGCCTTCTGTTGCAGAACTAGTAGCAAGTATGAAATCTGAATTTACAGAAGCCATCAAAGCGCAATATGCCCTTTTAGAAACGTACAAATAATACACTTAATTTTCTTTTACGAGCTGACCTCTAGTAGGTTTCAGTGCAGATTTAATGACTTCTAAATACTGTTTATCAATCACGGCATAAGTATAATGATGCATTTCATTAACAGTTTCTACGCCTGAGTCTAGCAAAAGCATTTTTTTAGAGGCAAAAAACTCTAACAAATGTATCTTAAAATGTGCCGCTGTATGAGGGCTTGCTGGACCTCTAAAATCCCAAATAAGTTTAATTTTTTGCATCTCTTAATTTCTGGTTGAAACTAATTTGTGATTAATATAAAAATTGCAATGCCTAGAAAAACTGTAATCTGCACCCATTTTAGTACGACTCCAAAACGGTTGTCTGATTTAAGTACTGATCCTAGCGAACTTGAGAAAAATACAAACATTGAGAAAATTAGAAAAGAAGTCGTCATAAATAAAAATCCAAGGGTGTAAAACTGAACTACTAATGAATGGGTTTCACTGAACAAGAATGCTGGAAAAAAGGCCATAAAAAATATGGAAACTTTTGGGTTGATCACATTCATAATAAACCCTTGCTTAAACAAATCTACTAACGACTTATTTTTTGTTGAGGTAGCGTTTGTCTGTATAACATCTGTTGATTTAAAAACAATGTATGCTAAATAGAGCATATAGCCCGCTCCCAATAGTTTTAAAACAAACAATAATTCTGTATTAGACTTTATAAAGGTGGACAATCCAAAGGCTACAAAAGAAGTATGAATTATACAACCCGATATCAGTCCGCACACAATAGCCATCCCTTGTTTTTTTCCATAAGTGATGCTTTGAATGAGTACAAAAATATTATCTGGACCAGGTGAAATTGCCAGAGACGCCGTGGCGATTATAAACGAAATTAGAATTTCAGTATCCAAGCCAGTTAGTGTTTAAGAGTGGACTCCAAAAGCGCTTTGTTAATCCGCTTGATAAGGGCTGGACCTTCATAAATAAAACCTGTATATATCTGAACCAAATCGGCTCCTGCAGCTATTTTTTCTAAAGCATCTTGTGCGGAGTGGACCCCTCCAACTCCAATAATTGGAAATGCTTTTTTACTTTTTTCTGATAAATATTTTATGACTTGAGTACTTTTTTCTTTTATGGGTTGACCACTGACACCACCATTTCCAATGGCTTCTAAAGTGGCTGAATCTGTTTTAAGACCCTGTCTTGAAATGGACGTGTTTGAAGCAATAACACCTTCTAATTTGGTCTCCGCTACCAACTCTATAATTTCATCTAATTGGGTTTCGTTCAAGTCGGGTGCAATTTTTAAAAGTATTGGTTTAGATACCTCAAAAGTGGCATTTGAATCTTGAACCGCTTTTATCAATTCTTCTAAATAATCTTTATCATTTAGTTTTGCATGGCTGCCAACATTAGGACAACTCACGTTCAATACAAAATAATCTACATAAGGGTGTAAGGCTTTAAAACATTCTAAGTAATCAGCTGTATATCCTTCTGAGGGTGTTTGGGTATTTTTACCAATATTACCACCTATAATAAGTTGTTTCTTATTTTTCTTTAACTGTACAATGGCAGCTTCTAAACCCGCATTATTAAACCCCATTCTATTGATAATTCCTTTGTCTGTTTGGAGTCTAAACAAGCGTATTTTTGGGTTTCCTTCTTGTGGTTTTGGAGTGACTGTTCCAATTTCAATAAAACCAAATCCAAAATTTGCTAGCTCGTTATACAACACGGCGTTTTTATCAAATCCGGCTGCAAGTCCAACAGGGTTTTTAAACTTCAATCCAAACAACTCACGTTCCAAACTTGGGTGATTTACCTGAAAAAGACATCTGATTAAAAAAGGGATTCCTGGGATTTTGGATAACAGTTTGATGACATCAAACGTAAAATAATGAACTACTTCAGGATCAAATTTAAAAAGAATTGAACGGATAATTGATTTGTACATGAAGCGTAATTTGAGTACAAAAATACATTAAATAGATACAATATAAAAGAAAGCAAGGGAAGTCTTGTGTTTCAAGTAAGGGTTAATTATTTTTGACGAAAGACAAAACTATATGTTAAATAAAAAACACATTCTGAATCGATTTATTGGCTATGTAAAAATTGATACCGAGAGCGATCCTAATTCTATATCAACACCCAGTACTGAAAAGCAATGGGACTTGGCTCATAAATTAGCTGACGAACTCAAGTCCATTGGTATGCAAGATGTTTCTATTGATGCGAATGCATATATCATGGCAACCTTGCCTTCCAATGTGACGCACACAGTACCAACCATAGGATTTGTATCTCATTTTGATACTTCTCCAGATTTTACAGCTAAAAATGTAAATCCTCAAATCATAGAGAATTATGATGGATCGGATATTGTCTTAAACGAAAAAGAAAATATTATTTTATCGCCTGATTACTTTGAAGATTTATTGCTCTATAAAGGCCAAACCCTGATCACCACAGATGGTACTACCCTTTTAGGGGCGGATGACAAAGCAGGAATCTGTGAGATTGTGAGTGCAATGGAGTACCTTATTCAGCATCCTGAAATAAAACATGGAACTATTAAAGTTGGCTTTACCCCTGACGAAGAAATTGGTCGTGGAGCTCATAAATTTGATGTCAAAAAATTTGGAGCTGACTGGGCTTATACCATGGACGGCAGTCAAATCGGAGAGCTTGAATATGAAAATTTTAATGCAGCAGGTGCAATTATTAAAGTGAAAGGTAAAATTGTACACCCCGGCTATGCCAAAGGCAAAATGATCAATTCAATGTATTATGCTTCTAAATTTATAGAAGCACTTCCCAAATCTGAAACTCCTGAACAAACTGAAGGATATGAAGGATTTTATCATTTGCACAGCATGGAAGGCAAAGTTGAAGATACTGTTTTACAGTACATTGTAAGAGATCATGATCGCGATCAATTTGAGGCTCGAAAACAACATCTTATTGATTTAGTTAAAGACCTGAACACAAAATTTGAAAGTCCTGTTTTTGAAATCGAAATCAAAGACCAGTATTACAATATGAAAGAGATGGTTGTACCTGTGATGCACATTGTTGACATTGCTGAAAACGCTATGAAAGCGTTAGACATAGATCCACTAATAAAACCGATAAGAGGTGGGACAGATGGCTCACAATTGAGTTATATGGGGCTTCCTTGTCCAAATATATTTGCTGGAGGTCATAACTTTCATGGCCGTTATGAATATGTACCTTTGGAAAGTATTTTGAGTGCAACAGAGGTCATCTGTAAAATAGCTGATCTGACTCAGAAACGTTATTTATAAAAAAAGCCGCTAAATTAGCGGCTTTTTTTTGTGTGTTATTTTTTAACTGGGGGTGCATTAAGCTTTTGACTCATTTCCATCGAAATGGCAGAACGGTCAAATTTAATTTTACCAGCTAACGTTTCAATGACACAAGAATTGTCTTTGTCGTTCAATTCTGCAATTTTACCGTGCATTCCACTTTTTGTGATTACTTTATTTCCCTTTTTTAGCTCAGCTGCAAATGCTTTTTCTTTTTTAGCGCGCTTCATTTGAGGGGCGATCATAAAGAAATAGACTATTACAGCCATTAAAATAAAAGGGGTAAACTGACTAAGACCTTCCATAATGTAATGTTGTGTTGTTAAAATTATTGTACGCTAAGTGGTTTATTTGCAGGAGTTTTAACAGGTGCATTTGGATCTGGAACGATAAATGCTGAAATTCTCACTTGTTCTTTTCCTTTTTCTGTGTTGGTAGTCAACGTAATTGTTTTAGCAATTTTATTAGCACCTTTACCATTAAATTTTACACTAAACTGAGACGATGCTCCTGGCATAAGTGGCTCTTTATTCCATCCTTGAGGTACAGTACACCCACAAGTACTTTTGATATCTGTAACTACTAGAGGTGATTTACCTGAGTTGGTATAAGAAAACACTGTTTCTACAGGAGTTCCATTCATGATTTGACCGAAATCATGTTCTGTTTTATCAAATGTGATGGTTGGAAAAACAATAGCTTGAGCATCTCTTTCAGCCGCTTTAGTTACATTTTCCTGGTCAATTTTTTCTGCAGCATTTTCTTTACAAGAAGTAAAAATAACAAGACTAGCCACAGATAAAGATAAGATTAATTTTTTCATGGTTTATTTTTAATGGTTTATAATTCTATTTGTTTTATAAAACGAGGGTATAAATGTAATTAAAAATTTACATTAATCCACGTCCAACCTTATTTAAGGTTTCATTTTCGTTGTACTCCTTAACAATTTTATCTAAAACACCGTTTATAAAAACATTACTTTTAGGAGTTGAATATTCTTTTGCAATTTCGATATATTCATTAATTGAGACTTTGGTTGGAATGGACGGAAATTCATGAAATTCACAAATAGCCATTTGAAGTAATACAAAATCAATATCGGCAATACGATCCTTATCCCAATTTTTAGTTTTTAAACTAATTTCTTCTGTATAAGGTTCTAAATTTTTAATGGTATTTTTTAATAGTTCTAAGCCAAATTCTTTATCCTCGTCGTCTTTAAATAGCTGGGGCGTAAAATAGTTTTCATAATTTTCTTCCTTGGATTTGTTAAGAAGTTTTACCAATGCTGTATTAACTACTGGCAAATCATCGATCCAAGTTAAGTTTCTATCTTCTAGGTAATTATATAATTTTTCATTAGGTGCAATTACTTCTTTGAACAGCTCTACTATGAATTGGCGATCTTTGTTATAAGAATAAGATTCTGCTGACATATACTTTGCAAAACGATCACTTTCTAGAACAGCTCTGAATATAACTTCTACGTACTCACTGTCCAATTCCCAATTGGTGACCTTATGACGTTCTAGCGCATTTTTTAGAGATTGATTTTCAGATAACTGCACCAATAATGCATTTTTAACAAACTTCATGTTAGGATTTAAATCTTCAGAAGTTAAAAGGTGCTTTTGTTGAGATTTTTCTTGTTGATCTTTTGCTTTTTCATGCACTTTAACTAGTAAAGACAGCATCAGTAAATAGAGTTCATACATGCTATCCATACTTAACTTAAGGAATTTTTCTTCAGAAGTCAAGTTCAGTTCCTCTGATCTTTTTAGGGCGTAGATAACTTGCATTACTTTGGTTCGAATATGTCTTCTGTTCAGCATTATATAAAGAACTTGTTGGTTAAAATCAAATAAATTGATCTACATTGGTTTTAATTATTACACTAAAAATTGCTTGACAAAAATAGTATTATTTTGCTTCTAAAAATCCAAAAAAACATTTTTTTACACATTGTCTTTTTTACTCAAAAAAAGTACCTTTGTAGCTCAAGCCATAGACGCGTTTTAAAAGACTCTAATCAATCCAATGAAAGAACTTCAATATTTAAATAAGTATTTTATAAAATATCGATTTCGAATTATTTTAGGTATTTTTATTACCGTTGGTTCTAAGATTTTTGCTCTATTTACCCCTCAATTTATAGGGAAATCTATCACCTTAATTTCAGATCAGATTCTAAATCCCGGTAGTACAAAAGTATTCAGAAATGAGCTAAGTTTAAATATTTTATACATTTTTGGAGCTGCTATTGCAACTGGGGTGTTTACTTTTTTAATGCGTCAAACCATCATAAATGTGTCTCGATATGTGGAGTTTGATTTGAAAAATGAAATTTACAAGCATTACCAACAACTTTCAATCGCTTTTTATAAACGCAACCGCACTGGCGATTTGATGAGCAGAATTAGTGAAGACGTGAGTAAGGTTCGAATGTATATTGGGCCTGCTCTTATGTACACTATCAATACGTTAACACTTTTTGTTGTAGCATTATTTTACATGTATAACCAATCCCCTACCCTGACACTTTACACCATATTACCACTACCGTTGTTATCTGTTTCTATATACTTTTTAAGTAAATACATTCACAAACAGAGCACCATTGTACAATCGCATTTATCTACGCTTTCATCCTCTACTCAGGAATTTTTTAGTGGAATTTGGATTACAAAGGCGTATGCTTTGGAATCACAAACCGAAAAAACATTTTCAGAATTAGCAAATTCTCAACGCAAAAAACGTCTTGGTTTATCAAAAATTCAAGCCCTCTTTTTTCCCTTAATGTTACTTCTCATAGGTGCTAGTAATTTACTAGTTATATATATCGGTGGCAAACAATACATGAATGGACAAATTGAGGAGATCGGAATCATTGCTGAATTTATTATTTATGTGAATATGCTTACTTGGCCAGTAGCATCAATTGGATGGGTCACATCATTGGTCCAAGAAGCCGAAGCATCACAAAAACGAATTAATGAATTTTTGAAGGAAACGCCCAGCATCATCAATCCTACTAAAAAAAAGACTCCTATTGATGGATCTATTGTTTTTAAGGATGTTTATTTCACATATGAAGACACCAATATAGAAGCTTTGAAAGGAGTGAGTTTTGAAGTTGAAAAAGGAAAAACACTTGCCATTATTGGAAATACAGGTTCAGGAAAATCGACCATACTTGAGTTAATTGGACGACTGTATGATGTTCAAAAAGGAAGTATTGAAATAGATGGTGAAAACATAAAAACCTTGAATTTAAATAGCCTAAGGACAGGTATCGGTTTTGTTCCTCAAGATCCCTTTTTATTTTCAGATAGTTTAAAAAATAATATCAAGTTTGGAAAAAACAAAGCTACAGATACAGAAGTAATAGAGGCCTCAAAAAAGGCGGTTGTTCACGAAAATATCATCAATTTCAAAAATGGTTATGACACTATTCTAGGAGAAAGAGGGATCACACTTTCAGGGGGTCAAAAACAACGAGTTTCTATCGCTAGAGCTTTTATCAAAAGTCCTCAAATTCTACTTTTAGACGATTGTCTTTCTGCTGTAGACACAGAGACTGAGGAGCAAATCTTAAACAATATTAAGTTGGTGACAAAAAACAAGACGACTATTATTGTCAGTCATCGCATTTCTTCTGCTAAAAATGCCGATACCATCATTGTACTAAATGATGGTGTTATATCCCAACAAGGTACACACAACATGCTAATTACTGTTGAAGGATATTACAAAGAACTTTATCAAAAACAGTTGAGAGAAACTTCTAATTAATTCCTAACAAACAGAAAACTACCATTTCTCGTAAAGAAAATCAAAAAATAGTTGGTGACTTAATTTATTTTTTAGACTTTTGATTGCGATAGAAAGCTAATATTAGCCTACTATCATTGATACTAAAGACATGGAACAAGAAGAAATTTATTCAAAAGTTTTAAGAGCTGGAAGACGTACTTACTTTTTTGATGTAAGAGCCACTAAAGCAGGTGACTATTATTTGACTGTGACCGAGAGTAAAAAATTCACAAATGATGATGGATCTTTTCATTATAAGAAACATAAAATTTACTTATACAAAGAAGATTTTACAGAGTTCAATGCGATATTAGCTGAAATGACAGATTATATTATCAACGAAAAAGGTCAAGAAGTTATTAGTGAGCGTCACCAAAAAGATTATGTTAAAGAAGAATTTTCTTCTTCAGACTCAAAAGATGAATCATCTGCTGATAGCTTTACAGATGTTAGTTTTGATGATATTTAACAATTAGTATTCTTAAAAAACGACATAAGAAACAGTCCCTCTTATAGTCAATATATGAATTCTTTGATTATCGTCTAACGTACTGGCGTCCCATTAGGCACCTTTTCTTCAGAAGACAATAAGATTACCTTTTCAGAATCAACGGCTCCAACGACCAAACACTGACTCATGAAATTAGCGATTTGTTTTTCCGAAAAATTAACATTCGCCACGATTTGTTTGCCCAATAAATCATCTTTTGAATACAAGACTGTAATCTGTGCTGATGTTTTTTTAATTCCTAAATCTCCAAAATCTATGCTCAACTTGTAGGCTGGTTTACGGGCTTCTGGAAAGTCATTTACTTCAGTTATTGTACCCACTCGAAGGTCTACCTTAGAAAAATCTTCAAATGTAATCGTATCACTCATATCAATTCTATTTTATCAAGCATTGAAGATATAAATTTTAAAGTAATTGAAGATACAATGGTTCAAATCTTTATATATTTGAAAAAAAACACGGACTAATGTCATTAACTCCTTCCAACATGCTTTCTTTAGGAACTAAAGCACCTGATTTTGAATTGTGGGACACTGTTTCAAATTCTACAAAAACATTAAACAAAATAAAAGGTGTTAAGGGCACTTTAGTTATGTTTATCTGTAATCATTGTCCGTTTGTAGTTCATATTAATGAAGCCTTAGTTAGCATCGCGATTAAGCTTCAGAACAAAGGGATTGGTGTGGTTGCTATTTCTAGTAATGATATTGAGAATTACCCTCAAGATGGTCCAGAACAAATGCAAACACATGCTAAAAACTCAAACTATCCTTTTCCCTATCTATACGATGAGACACAATCTATAGCTAAAGCCTATGATGCGGCTTGTACCCCAGATTTTTTTCTTTTTGATTCGGAACTAAAACTCGTATATAGGGGTCAGCTAGATGACTCAAGACCAGGAAATACATTATCCATTAATGGAACTGATGTATTGCATGCTGTCCAATGCATGGCAGAAAACAAAGTGAATATGCGCCCTCAAAAACCGAGTATCGGCTGTAACATCAAATGGAAAACCAACTGATTTATTTGTTTTAAAGCTAAATTCTATTACTTTTGAGTTAGAACCCCAAATTCTAATTCTTATGAAAACGACCCTTTTTATGGTCCTTTGTACCTTTTTTTCCTTCACCAGTTCCTATTCCCAAGAAGTTAATTTTTATAAAAATGCAAAAGGTGATTCCCACATTTGTGGAGAATTTCCTCTAAATTATTTAGAAATCGATAGCATTTATAGTGAATGGTTTAACAAGTATTATTCTGAATTTAAACTCCCCAAAAAACGACTGCGTTTAAAATCTAAACTTAAAAAAACTACAGTAGATATTTATCTCGGAACATGGTGTGGGGACAGCAAAAAATGGGTGCCTCAATTTGTTAAGTTATGGGACGAGCTGGGGCTTAAAAGAAGTCAGTTGCGTTTGATTGGTCTTTACAATGACGATAAACGTTATAAAACATCTCCAAATGGCGAGGAGCAAGGGCAACAAATTCACCGTGTACCTGCGTTTGTTTTTAAATCAAATGGAGTTGAATATGCACGCATTGTGGAGTCTCCAAAAAATGATCTAGTAACTGATGTAGCGCAAATAGCACTTGGGTTTCCTTCAGCCCCAAACTACGAAGGCGCTAACTATTTATTTAAAGTGTTTGATACGGAGACCATTGAAACGATAAACGAGAGCTTTAACCCACTTTATAAAATTCTCAGAAACAAAACACGTAACAGTAGAGAATTAAATACTTTGGGCTATGTACTACTTAAGAACGACCGCATCAAAGAGGCTTTGATGTGTTTTGAATTAAACACCTATCTGTTCCGATACAACCCTAATGTATACGACAGTTATGGCGAAGCTTTATCGATAAATGGAGAGCATGTTAAGGCGCTTAAAATGTACAAAAAAGTATTGGAGATAGATCCAAAAAACAAAAATGCGATAGCTCAAATCAAACAATTAGAAATATTGATCGAATTTTAATCTTGAACCTTTACAATATGTAAATTTTCATACTTAAGAATGTATCCAGCTTCATTTTTATAGCCTCCATAAGTTTGAAGGAAGTACTGAAATTTATTTTCTAAGTATGCCGTTTGAAAGCTGGAAGTTTCAGTGTCTAATGTTCCATATCTAGAAAGACGTAATAAAACATCCATCGTTATATCAAACCCTCTAATTGCATATTTATTTGGGAACGTCCCAAACTCTTGCATATAACGCTGCTCAAATGATTCTGAAAATCGCGAAGTAAAATTAACAGATGGGAACTGAAAATGTAAATTAGACAAGTCATAATTAGAAATATTTGCTCCCTCAAAAGCTTTATTTTTAGAAGTAGTCATCAAATATATATCACGTTCAATCTCCGTTTCATTATCATCTTCGTCTATTAAAATAGTGATGCCATTCATCGCATTGAGCATACTAGTAACATTAGACACAAACCCTTCGTTATTAGACTCTAAAAAAACAGTTGTACGACCAGATAAAAGTACCTGCTGAACATCTTCTAACATTAAAAAAAACTGTTCGAAACCTTCAAGATTCTTTTTAGAAGTCAATAGAGAGGCATCTGGAAATACTGATTTTAAATAATTTGCTGTTGCCAAATTTTTGGCATCATATATAATCAATGTTTGATGTGGAATGGTGTCAGACTTCACATAGTTAACCATTTTAGTTCGCATCCATTTTTCATCTGGAATTGTTTGAAATAGATTGGGATAACTATTTTTAGTTTTTACAAAAGGTGAAACCACAGGAACATTCTCTTTTTGAACATACTGAGCGGTCAACTCTAAATTTTGAGCTGTAATAGGTCCAATAATAGCATCATAGTTGGAGAAATTGGTTTGTAGTAAAACTGTTTTCAAATCAAGCATTTTTGCATTGGTATCAAACACCTCCAGTTTTGTAGAGATTCCTAGACGCTTAGCAGAATCAATCGCCATGACTACACCTGCATAAAAGTCTGTTGAAATATTGATATACCCATCTCTTTTAAGTTGACTCTTAGCTAAATTAAGAGAATCAAAATCAATGCTTTTTGTTTTAAACGGTAGCAAAAGAGCGATTTTTTTAGTTGACAAATTAACCAAGGTATCTGACAAATTAACAACTGGAAACAACTCTGAAGCAATGTTTTGAATACTCGATTTAGGAATCTTTAAAACCATTCCTAATTTTAGACCTTGTGCAATCAGCTCAGGATTAAGCGTTGTCAATTGCTCTTTTGTCAATCCTAATTTTTTCTCAAGTCTATAATACCCCTCTTTAGCTTTTACAGTATAATAACCAAACTCATTCTCTTCAATTACTTTTTCATCTGAATTAGAAATGTTAGGGACATTGAGCTGTTGTCCTTCTTTGAGGTAAGACCCCATAGTAGGATTGAGTAGTTCTAGTTCTGGTACCGAAATTCCGAATTTATAAGCGATACGCCATTTACCTTCTTTTGGCAATACAGTATACTTTTGGATGATCTGTGTAGAGACCTGACTTGGTATCGTCTTAAATTGAGGAATGTAAATCTTGTTGCCTTTCTTTAAATTCTTAGAATACAATTGTTTGTTATGAGCTTTTATATCCTCTACTGTTACCTTGAATTTTTGAGAAATACTAAACAACGTTTCTTTACGCCTAACCTTATATACTTTATAAGAAACCAACTCTTTTGTTACTTCTAAAGAACTAGAAGGAGGTAAAAAAGATTCTGGAATAATTAAAACTGTTTGACTTGAAAAATCAGCTTTAGCATCTGGGTTTAAGGCATAAATATCTGATGGAGTAATTTTATAAAAATTAGCAATACTCTCAATAGATTCTCCAGGTTTTACACTGTGAGTTTTTAAATTTTGAGCATAGCCAAAACAACTAAAAACAATAATTCCAAAAAGGATTAAAAACTCTTTCATACTATAAAAATTCTAAGACACTACAAGACAAAACTTATGACTACTCCCATTCAATGGTCGCAGGGGGTTTTGAACTGATATCATACACAACTCTATTCACACCTTTGACTTTATTAATGATATCATTTGAGGTTTTTTGTAGAAATTCATAAGGTAAATTTACCCAATCAGCAGTCATTCCATCTGTACTTTCAACAGCTCTCAGAGCAACACATTTTTCATAAGTACGCTCATCACCCATTACTCCAACGCTATTGACTGGAAGGAGCATTGCTCCAGCTTGCCAAACTTTGTCATATAACTCCCACTCTCTTAAACCATTAATAAAAATAGCGTCAACTTCTTGTAAAATACGAACTTTTTCGGCTGTAATATCGCCTAAAATTCGAATGGCCAATCCTGGCCCTGGAAATGGATGACGTCCTAATAATTTAGGATCTATACCCATTGAAGCCCCTACACGTCTGACTTCATCTTTAAACAGAGCTCGTAAAGGCTCCACAATATCTAACTTCATATAATCAGGTAATCCCCCAACATTATGATGGCTTTTTATGGTGGCACTAGGACCGCCAGTTGCAGAAACACTCTCTATCACATCTGGATAGATAGTTCCTTGTGCTAGCCATTTTACATCCTGTATCATATTTGCCTCATCATCAAAGACTTCAATAAACACACGCCCAATTGCTTTACGTTTGAGTTCTGGATCTTCGAGACCTGCCAAAGAATCCAAAAAGCGTGCCGAAGCATCCACTCCTTTAACATTAAGCCCCATGCCTTCATACTGAGTTAAAACACTTGAAAATTCATCTTTACGTAACAAACCGTTATTTACAAAAATACAGTAGAGGTTTTTACCAATCGCTTTGTGTAGTAAAATGGCTGCGACTGTTGAATCAACGCCACCAGATAATCCTAAAACAACTTTATCATCTTGAATTTTAGCTTTTAAATCAGCAACCGTTTCATCTACAAAAGAATCTGGTGTCCAATCTTGTTGAAGTCCAGCAATATTGACTAAAAAGTTTTGTAAAAGTGTTTTCCCATCAGTGGAATGATATACTTCTGGGTGAAATTGGATAGCATAAGTCGTTTCGCCCTCAATTTTGTAAGCCGCATTAGCTACATCATGAGTACTCGCCAATAAAACACCATTGGTAGGCATCTCTTTGATCGTATCACTGTGACTCATCCAAACCTGACTACCAGAGCTGATGCCTTCAAAAAAGACTTCATTTTCTTTTACGAAAGATAAATTAGCCCTTCCGTACTCTCTTGTACTTGAAGGTGCTACTATACCACCAGAAAAATGAGCTAAATATTGGGCCCCATAACAAACTGCTAACATTGGTTTGTATCCTCGAATTTCTGATAAATCTGGATGTAAAGCATCCTCCCCTCTAACAGATTGAGGACTCCCTGAAAGCACTACGGCTTTGAATTCGTCTAAATTGGTTGGAATTTTATTGAAGGGGTGAATTTCACAATATATATTTAACTCCCGGACTCGGCGAGCTATAAGTTGTGTATATTGAGATCCAAAGTCGAGAATTAATACCTTATCGTGTTGCATGGTCAAAAGTAATATTTATAAATAAAATGAGCCCTAAATTTTTTAATTTTTAAAGGGCTAAAACATGAAATTTTTGATTTAGTGGTGCAAGTTCTGATTTTAAGTGGTCTATGAACGCATCTCCGTGTTCTAAATAAAATTCTGTGAAATTAACTGTACGCTCTTGCAAACTTCCATTTGGAAACAGTTTTAAGTGAAGGGCTTCTAATCGATCAACATAATCTGTATGAGCTTTCTTTTCTGCTTTTAATAACCGTTTCTCTAAAGACTCTAAACCTTTAATTTGTTTTTTTTCTTGTGCAGACACAGCTCCTTTAAAGGATTTATCTGTCTGACTAGCGACAAGATATAAGTGTTTAAACTGTTGTTTTAATTGTTCCTTTTGGGATGATAAATCAATGGGTAATTTAGATGTTTTTTTTATTTGAGATTGAATAAATAATTGTTTATTTTGGAACAAATCAGAAAGAGAGACCCTTAATTTATATAATTTTTGATGTTGTTTTTTGCTGATTAAAAGAACTGAGTTTCGATGCAACAAAATCGGAAATTGGATGTGCTCCGCTTCAAAATAGGATTTAAGTTGAAGCCAATATGACAATTCGCCACCACCACCAATATAACAAAGGTTAGGCAAAATAGATTCTTGATACAAAGGACGCATGATAACATTTGGAGAAAAACGTTCTGGATGTAAATTTACTTCTTCCAAAATACCCGCCAAATCCCAAGTTATATCGGTATTTATGACTGAATAAGTACTCTCCTTTTTTACGATACGCTCGCGTAAGTTTTCTTTGAGGTAAAACAAATTCAGCTCCCGAGGGTTGACCTGAACTTTATAAGCAGCATCTATTTTCAGTAACTCTTTGTTGGTTTTAGAAACACTTCTAAACGCCAATTGGCTTGTGAGTTCTAAAGCCATTTGTGGAACAAATAACCGCTTCAGAGTTGAATCATTTCCATCTATTACAAGCAACCCTTCAGACCCAAAAAGTGTATGCACTAAATAACGTGTAGCGGAAGCTAAATCTGAATGGCCTGTATAAGCATTCTTAACTAATTTTTTAAGAGCAATGGCATGGGTTGAATTACCCAATACATTGGTAAACACCTGTATAAACTCTGTTAGACCTGAAGTAGATAATTCTCCTACAGCTCCCGAACTTTGTTGCGTCCATTGGAAACGTTTGTTTTGGAAATGAAAGTGATTAATTTCATCGAAATCATGATCTTCAGAAGCCATCCAAAATACAGGTACAAACTTATTTTTAGGGTACTTCTGTTGTAATTCTTTTGCTAAATTAATGGTTGTTATAATCTTATACAAAAAATACAACGGTCCACCCATCAGGTTCAATTGATGTCCAGTTGTGACTGTAAAAGTGTTGTTGTCTGCTAAAGACTGAATGGCATTACTAGCCATTTTAGACGGAGAAAGTTCTCTATATTGATGAGACAGTGCAGCCGCTAATACAATTCTTTTTTCAGTATTGAATTCAGATTGTTTTGCTTCTAATTGGGCTTTAAAATTTTCTAAAGTTGGAAACCGATGATATAGAGGTTGTAATTCCGAGCGGTTTTCTACATAATCGCAAATCAGCTTGGATACATAGGCAGTGTCTCGAAAAGAAATACAATCAGTTGGCATAACATTTACTTAATGGATGTAAAGATACTTTATTTCTTTTGTAGTTTGAAGTTTGCTATACCACTTCTGCATACAGATCAAAATCAGCAGCTTCTATGACTTTAACGGTTGCAAACTCTCCTGTTTTAAGGTAGGTTTTGGATGCTTCTATAAGAACTTCATTATCTACATCAGGAGAATCAAATTCTGTACGACCTACAAAGTACTCGCCTTCTTTACGGTCAATAACTACTTTAAAGGTTTTACCTATTTTTACTTGGTTCAGCTCCCATGAAATTTGAGATTGAATTTCCATGATTTCGTTGGCACGAGCCATTTTTACATCCTCTGGCACATCATCCTCTAAATTAAAGGCGTGAGTATTTTCTTCATGTGAATACGTAAAACAACCTAAACGTTCAAAACGCATGGCTTCTACCCAAGCTTTTAGAGTTTGGTAATCTTCTTCCGTTTCGCCAGGATAGCCAACAATCAGAGTTGTTCTAATGGTCATTTCAGGTACAGCTGCTCTAAATTCTTTGAGAAGTTTGGTTGTTTTTTCTTGAGTGGTTCCACGGCGCATACTTTTCAGAATTTTATCTGAAATATGTTGTAGTGGAATATCGAGGTAATTACAAATCTTTGGCTCACGTTTCATCACATCCAAGACGTCCATAGGAAATCCTGTTGGAAAGGCATAATGCAAACGAATCCATTCAATACCCTCTACCTTGACCAGCGCCTCTAAAAGCTCTGCTAGGTTTCGTTTCTTATATAAATCTAATCCGTAATAGGTCAAATCCTGAGCAATCAACACTAGTTCTTTAACACCGTTAGCAGCTAATTTCTCAGCTTCAATGACCAAATTCTCAATAGGTGTTGACTTGTGTTTTCCTCGCATCAACGGAATGGCACAAAAACTACATGGGCGGTCACAGCCTTCCGCAATTTTTAAATAAGCATAATTTTTTGGTGTCGTTGTCAAACGTTCGCCTATCAATTCGTGCTTATAATCAGCTCCTAATGCTTTGAGTAATTGTGGTAATTCAGTGGTTCCAAAATACTGATCGACATTAGAAATTTCTTTCTGCAAATCTGGCTTGTAACGCTCACTCAAACAACCTGTTACAAAGACTTTATCAACATCGCCGTCTTCTTTTTTCTGCATGTAATCTAAGATCGTATTGACACTTTCTTCTTTTGCATTATTGATAAATCCACAGGTATTAATCACCACAATATTACCTTCTTCTTCGTGGACAACTTCTTTTCCACTAGCTTTGAGTTGCCCCATTAAGACCTCACTATCATAGACGTTTTTACTACACCCTAAGGTGATGACATTAATTTTATTTTTTTTTAGTGTTTTAGTTCTCATGAAGCAATATAAAATAGTGTGATTTATTTGAAAAAGGAATCCACAAATTCAAATTTATTAAAAACTTGAAGGTCTTCAACACCTTCTCCAACGCCAATATATCTAACAGGAATCTGAAACTCGTCGCTAATTCCAATAACTACGCCTCCTTTAGCAGTTCCATCTAATTTGGTAATCGCTAAGGCTGTTACTTCAGTAGCAGCGGTAAACTGTTTGGCTTGTTCAAAGGCATTTTGACCTGTAGAACCATCGAGTACCAACAAGACCTCGTGAGGGGAATGGTCTACTACTTTTTGCATAACGCGTTTGACTTTCGTTAATTCATTCATCAAATTGACTTTATTATGTAAGCGACCAGCTGTATCAATAATAACCACATCGGCATTAGAAGTTACTGCACTTTGTAAAGTATCAAATGCCACAGAAGCGGGATCGCTTCCCATAGATTGTTTAATGATTGGAACACCCACACGATCGGCCCAAACTTGTAGTTGATCAATGGCAGCGGCTCTAAAAGTGTCGGCAGCTCCTAAAACAACATTTAAGCCTTGTTTTTTAAGTTGATAGGCAAGTTTGCCAATGGTAGTTGTTTTACCAGCACCATTCACTCCTACCACCATAATCACATATGGTTTTTGAGTTTGTGGAACAGAGAATTCAGTTTCTTCTCCAGAATTTGTTTCTGATAATAAACCAGCGATTTCTTCTCTTAAAATAAGGTTTAAGGCATCGGTCCCAACATATTTATCTTTAGAAACACGAGCCTCAATACGATCAATTATTTTTAAAGTTGTATTCACCCCTACATCACTAGTAACAAGAATCTCTTCTAAGTTGTCTAATACATCTGCATCAACTTTGGATTTTCCAACTACGACTTTACTTAGCTTATCAAAGAAAGTGGTTTTAGATTTCTCTAACCCCTTATCAAGCGTGGCTTTTTTATCGGAAGAAAATATGTTTTTAAAAAAACTCATAAGTCAACTATTTATCTATTTACAAAAATAGCATTAAATGTGAGGAAACTAAAAAATAAAAGCCGCTTTATGGAAAAGCAGCTTTTAAAGGGGTATTGTAGAAATACTTTTATTTCTTACTTAAGAACTCATTTACTTTATCAGGAGCCATGATAGACTCAACAAATGTGTAAGCTCCAGATTTTGGTGACTTAACCATTTTGATCGCTTTCGTTAGACGTTTAGATCCTGTTTGTAATGATGCTACTGATTTCTTTGCCATGATTCAAATGTGTTACATTTGAAATTTTACTTTTGTAAAATTTCTAAAATTATTTAATTTCTTTGTGAACCGTCATTTTTTTAAGGATAGGATTAAATTTCTTAATCTCCATACGATCCGGTGTATTCTTTTTGTTCTTGGTTGTAATATACCTAGAAGTTCCTGGTTTTCCAGACTCCTTGTGCTCTGTGCACTCTAATATTACTTGAACTCTATTTCCTCTTTTTGCCATTTTACAGTGCTTTTAACGTTGGTTTATTTTAAAAAACCTTTAGACTTTGCTTCTTTGATTGCTGCATGAATACCAATTTTATTGATAGTTTTCAAGGCTGCAGTAGAAACCTTTAGTGTTACCCAGCTATCTTCTTCTGGGATGTAAAAACGCTTTTTGATTAAATTTACATTAAATCTACGTCTAGTTCTATTCAAGGCATGAGAAACGTTGTTTCCAAACATTGCTCTTTTACCTGTAAGTTCACAAATTCTTGACATTTTTTCTTAACTTTAGTTGTTCTGTTGTTTCAAAACGAGGTGCAAAAATACGAATTCTTTAGAAGTACACAAACTTTATTTTAGCATTTTTTAAAAATTTCTTTTTGAAATAAAGTGAAGGCCATAGTGACCGCTTTTTGAACAACTCTAAGTCGTTGTTTTCCAAAGTTAAACTCTTGTGAAAACACACCTTCTGGGGTTGCAATTGCAATACAAACGGTTCCAATTTCTGCATCTGATTCACCTTTAGAGGGGCCTGCATTGCCTGTTGTTGCAATTCCATAGTCCGAATTGAATACTTTTTTCACATTTTGAGCCATCGCTTCCGCGACTTGAAAGCTAACCACTGAGTGATCTGAAATTAATTTGGGTGCTACTTTTAAAACTCCTGTTTTAATTTCTGTAGCATACGCCACAATACCTCCTTTAAAATAAGCAGAGGCTCCGTCATAAGCAGTAATATTTTCTGCTATTTTACCACCTGTACAGCTTTCAGCAACTGCCAAAGATTTTCCTAATTTAACTAATTGGCTTCCAATAATTTGCTCTATTGAAGATTGTTCTTCAAACCCCACAAAAATATCATTAATTAGCGGCAATAAAGTTTCAATTTGCACATTAACACCATCAACAACAGCTGCTTTATCAAAGCCTCTTGAAGATAAACGTAACCGCACGCGCCCTAAATTTGGCAAATAGGCTAGTTTTATAGAATCTGGCAAAGCAGCTTCCCAGTCCTTGATTCGCTCGGCAATCACACTCTCCCCTAACCCGTAAGTCAAAAGAGTTTTGTGCAAAATATAAGGGCATTCAAATTTTTCTGAGATTTTAGGCAAAACTTCATCATTCATCAGACCTTTCATTTCATAGGGAACTCCAGGCAAAGAAATAAAAATAGTGTCGTTTTTTTCAATCCACATTCCGGGAGCACTCCCCGACTTGTTCATAAGGGCCGTTGCTTTGGATAGCACGAGTGATTGATCGATATTAACCTGTAACAATGGCTGTTTTACAAAATGTTTCCACAAGTGTTTTATGTTGTTGAGTACAGCTTTGTCATACACTAAAGTGTCCTCAAAATACTGAGCCAACGTTTTTTTAGTGATATCATCTTTCGTGGGACCAAGTCCTCCTGTAATGATGACAATATCAACATTTGACTCGGCAGCTTCAAATGCTTTTAAAATATGTGTTTTATCGTCTTGGACGGATGTAATTTGATAGACTGAAACCCCTATGTTGTTTAGTTCTTTTGCTATAAACGCAGAATTTGTGTCTACAATTTGGCCAATTAAAATTTCATCTCCAATCGTGATTATTTCTGCTTTCATATATTATTTAACTTTAATTGAAAAGAATTCTTCTTCCCCAATAAATCCCTTTAAAGAATCATCGGGTTTAACTGAACTCACACCAGATGGGGTACCTGTAAAAATAATATCTCCTATTTTTAAAGTAAAAAACTGAGATACATGTGCTATGATTTCATCAATGTTCCACAACATGTCTTGTGTTGACGATGACTGTACAATTTGATTGTTTTTGTGAAGACTGAACGATAGGTCATTGAGGTTTTCGAAGTTTGATTTTGACACCCATTTCCCAACAACTGCAGATCCGTCAAATGCTTTTGCTTTTTCCCAAGGTAAACCTTTTTCTTTGAGGTTCTTCTGAAGGTCACGGGCTGTAAAATCAATTCCTAAACCTATTTGATCGTAGTATTTATGAGCGAATTTTGTGTCGATATGTTTTCCAACTCGATTGATTTTCACCAATACCTCAACCTCATGGTGTACCTCATTAGAAAAATCGGGAATAAAAAAAGGTTGTTTTTTTAAGAGAATTGCTGTATCAGGTTTCAGAAATATAACCGGTTCTTTTGGTTTTTCATTTTTGAGTTCTGAAATGTGTTGCGCATAATTACGCCCAATACAAATGAGCTTCATTTATTGCAGTTTGTTGTTGAACGCACGCAGCTTGATGGCCGTCAAAACCTTTTTTGTATATAGCGGAAAATCTGCTGAGAGTAACCATCCAAAATACCCAGGTTCCTTTTCGAGAATTTCGGTCACTTTTTTGCCTTTATGCTTTCCAAAAGAAAAACACTCATCTCCTTCTTTGTCATAAGCAATAAATCCTGCGAAATCGGCGAGTTTTTTACGAGAGCTAAAATCCGCTAAAAAAGCAGTGTCATTTTCTAAATTTTCATAGCGATCCAATTGTGCTTTTAAAACCTCGTAAGTCGCCATCGTGTCAGCTTCAGCACTGTGAGCATCTTCTAAACTTTTATCACAATAAAACTTAAACGCTGCGGTTAATGTACGTTGTTCCATTTTATGAAAAATAGTTTGCACATCAACTGATTGACGGTTTTTCATATCGAAATCCTCATCTGCTCTTAGCATTTCTTCTGCTAATAACGGAATGTCAAAACGGTTAGAGTTAAAACCTCCTAAGTCGGCATCTTTAATCCAAGAATTAATTTCTTTTGCTAATTCCTTAAATGTAGGTTCATTGGCCACCTTTTCATTGGTGATGCCATGTACGGCTACAACTACTGCAGGAATTGGCATTTCTGGATTTACAAGCCAAGTTTTCTTTTCTTCAGTTCCATTTGGGTTTACTTTTAAGATAGAAATTTCTACAATTCGATCTTTAGTTATATTGATTCCTGTCGTTTCTAAATCAAAAAAACAAATGGGTTTATTGAGGTTTAATTGCATAATTATAGTGTTCTATTTACGTCCCAAGCTTCTAGGTATTCTTTGACCGTTTTTAAGAACTGTCCGCCTAGGGCGCCATTTACAACTCTGTGGTCGTAGGAGTGTGATAAAAACATGCGTTGTCTAATCCCTATAAAATCGCCTTCATTTGTTTCTATAACGGCTGGAACTTTACGAATGGCACCAAGAGCAAGAATACCAACTTGTGGCTGATTGATAATAGGCGTCCCCATGATACTTCCAAACCCACCAACATTAGTAACTGTATAGGTTCCATCTTGAATATCATCTGGTTTTAGTTTGTTTGTACGTGCACGAAGTGCTAAATCGTTGACGCGCTTAGTCATTCCAATAAGATTTAATTGATCTGCATTTTTGATGACAGGCACAATTAGGTTACCATCTTCCAAGGCTGCAGCCATTCCGATATTGATGTTTTTTCGTTTAATTATTTTACCGTCTTGAACGGAGATATTTAACATTGGGTGTACTGTTAGCGCATGAGCAACGGCTTCCAGAAATATAGGTGTAAATGTAATATTTTGTCCTTCTCGAGTTTTGAAAGCATCTTTAATTCCTAGTCTCCAATTCCATATTTTTGTGACATCCACTTCAATAAAAGACTGCACATGAGCAGACGTTTGAATCGAGTCGGTCATGTGTTTAGAGACGAGTTTCCCCATACGAGACATTTCAATAATTTCATCTTCTCCTGTGCTAACTACAGGGTTTACTGTGGATGCAGTCAGAGTCGTTGTTGCAGTCGGAACTTTTGGAGTACTTGTTACGACTGACTTGGTCACTTCACTTGGAACTGAATGCGATTTGTTTGAAATGTAAGATAATATATCATTTTTGGTAACTCTGCCTTCTTTTCCAGATCCAGTAATCGCATCTAATTCAGGTTGAGAAATTCCTTCTTTTTTAGCGATATTTTTTACCAATGGAGAATAAAAACGTGCATCATTGGAACTAATTGAACTGATCGTATTTTGAACTTTTTCAATAGAAGATTCTATTTGTACTGCTGCTTCAGGCTCAGCACTCGAGGTCACTTCTGTGACATGTGGGGCATTCACAGGAACATCTGAATCCGTTTCTATGATAGCAATGGTTTGCCCTACTTCAATGACAGCATCAATCTCAAATAGCTTCTCGATCAGAACTCCTTCAACCTCACTTGGTACTTCACTATCAACTTTATCCGTAGCAATTTCTAAAACTGCCTCATCGGCTTCAATTTTTGCACCTACTTCTTTGAGCCAAGCCGTTAGTGTGGCTTCGGCTACACTCTCACCCATTTTAGGTAATTTAAGTTCAAATTTTGCCATAATTCTACAAATAGGTCTTTATAATATTAAGACTACAAAATTAACTAAAATAGATGAAACTTTTAAAGAATATTAGAATTGTATTACGTCGCCAATACTATCGGCAGAATTACTACCAAGGATATAACTGCAATTTTTGGGTTGAATTTTAAAAATAGACTGATTCGTTTTAGAAGCTTGCATCAGATCAATGATTGACTTAAATGTCAAACTTGATGCATCCAAAATTATTTCGGAGTTAGGTACTATTTCGTTATCAGAAGTTATGATTTTTGGATTCAATTTTTCAACCAACTGATCGTTAGGTTTTGTCGAAACCAATACAGGTTTGTACGTAATATCAGATTGTTGCTGTTTTAATGGTTTGAACAAAATCATCAGTTTAATCCCCAAAAAGATACTTAAATCAAATAAAACATTGGATTTAAAATGTTTTTTGTAAAATATCTGCATAGCACCATAAAAACGTTTGAGATAAACAACATTCCTACGTGTACTTTCTCCTTTGTAATGGATTACGGATGTTTGTCCAAAATAATAATTGTCATAGCCTTTTTTGAGAGATTTAAAAGAAAGGTCGATGTCTTCTCCGTACATGAAATAGTCTTCATCAAAACCCTCTAAGGAATTGTAAAGTGTGCGTTTTAATATCATAAAGGCTCCAACTAAAATTTCCACTTTTGCAGTGTCAAATTCCTTAATTTGATTGGCATAATACGCCTTGGAATTACCTGATATTTTTTTTATAGCAATATTTACGAGTGGAATATTTCGTTTACTTTCAGGAAGAAATTTTCCAGAACCATCAATCAATCGACAGCCCATGATACCTAAATTTATTTGTTGATCTGCAAAATTAAGAATAGATTTAAAGGTGTCTTCTGCAACAACTGTGTCTGGGTTGAGAATACATACATACTCTCCTTTAGCGACTTGAACGGCTTGGTTATTGGCTTTTGAAAACCCTACATTAGAATTGTTTTCAATTAGAACCACAGAAGGAAATTTTTCTTTCACCATCTCACAACTTCCATCCTTAGAGTTGTTATCTATGACAATAATCTCTGAAGAAATTTCTTCTAAGGCAGCCTCTACACTTTGGAGACACAACTCTAGAAAATAGCGAACATTATAATTTAGAATGACAACCGATAATTTCAAAATAAATTAGGATTTAAAAGAGAGTTCAAATGGAATTCTATTGGTAATGCTTCGTCCAAGCGTGACTTCGTCGGCGTATTCTAATTCGTCTCCAACCGAAATTCCACGAGCAATGGTAGAAATCACAACTTCCATATCTTGAATTTGTTTAAAAATATAAAAATTAGTCGTATCACCTTCCATTGTAGAGCTCAACGCAAAAATGAGTTCTTTAATGGTTCCTGAACGCACTTTTTCAATTAAACTATTAATTTTTAAATCGTGAGGACCAATCCCATCCATAGGAGATATTTTACCACCCAATACATGGTAAACTCCTCTGTAAGATGCTGTACTTTCAATAGCCATCACATCTCTAATATCTTCTACTACACAGACCACTTGTTGGTTACGGTTGGTATTGACACAAATTTCACACAGTTCTGAATCACTAATATTGTGGCAGTTTTTACAAAAGTTAATGTTTTGACGCATCTTTTGTAAGGCTTCAGTCAAATGGAGTGTTTGTGACTCTGGCTGACGCATCAAATGAAGTACAAGTCGAAGTGCTGTTCGACGACCGATTCCTGGCAATTGCGCAACTTCATCTACGGCGCTTTGTAATAATTTAGAAGAGAATTCCATAACACAAATTTAGATAAAATTAAACGAATTTATGCCATGAAATTAAACATCTCCAAAAACTCAAAAGAAGGCTTAATTTATAATTAATTTTTTAGTGATTTCTTGATTTGATGTATTCACTTTTAAGAAGTACAGTCCTTGCGGAGCCTGTAATTCTATTTCAGGGTTTTGAGACAAGTTTCTATTTTTTTCATAAAAAACCAACTTCCCAAGAGGATCATAAATTTTGATCGTCACAAAAGTATTTAATTGCCAATTTAATTTAAAAGTTCCTGTGGAAGGATTTGGCGAGAGCGTCAAATCTGAAGTTTGTAAATCGTTCACTCCTAAAGCTTCAGGGTTAAACAAGTTAACACGCCAAAGTCCTCGTCCGTATGTTGCCACATACAATTTGTTATCTGCTGTATTTATCTCAAGTTCTCTAATTTGAACATTTGGCAACCCAGTATCATAAGACGTCCACGATGTATCATTATTTCGGAGATAATACATTCCATAATTCATCCCAAGGTACAATATATCTTCTTCATAGGTCGTATCCCATACTAATGCTAAAGCACTAAAATTCGGCAAGTCATGAGTTGCAACACTCCAATTTAGGCCACCATCACTTGAAATATAGACTTTTCCGGATGAATTAGTCGCAATGGCTAGTTTATTAGGATCTGTTGGATGAAGGGCAATCGAATTAATATTCCCTGAAAATCCTGTTAATTGCACCCAATCTCCAATGGAACCACCATTGGTTGTTTTATAAAGGTTTTCTCCGTATGCCGCATACATTACATTCGTGTTTGAAGGGGCAATTTTCAAATGGTTTGCATTGCCATCAAAATTTTGTGAAATAGGGACCCAACTCTGTTCTCCACTAATCAAACTCTGACCTCCATTAGTAGATTTATATATTTGATCATACCCAGAATATATGGTATTAGCATCGTTCGGGTCTTGTTCAAAAGGAGTCACCCAATTACCTGATTTACCGTCCGGAGTTGAGAGTCCAAACCTAGTAGCTCCCTGGTCGAAAGACTTATATAAACTGCCATTTTGAGAGGTTCCATACATGGTATTCGGATTTGAATGGTCTATAAAAGTTTCCATTCCATCTGCCCCTAACCAATCATACCAAATACCATCTGCTCTGTAAACCGAGGTTCCATTGTCTTGAGAGCCTCCAGAAACAATCACAGGATCTGTCTGGCTGATTCCAATTTTATAAAATTGACGAATCCCCAAACCAGTGGTTAAATCGGTGTAGTAAGTACTACTGACATTTAACGGGTCATTGGCTACAAAGATACCGCCATCACTCCCCACATATATTTTATCGTTATGATAAATCATTAGATCGATATCGGCATGGCAATAGCCTATGTTTTGATTTACAGCGTTCTGAGGCACCCACTGAGAGGTCACATTAAAATCCGTGCCTCCATTGGTTGAACGCCATGATAATATTCCTGCGATGTGAACGTCTTCGGAATCCGATGGATTTACAATAATATCCATATCTCTTGGAGCTTGACCCCTGTCATCATCTGCATTTGAACTGTATCCAAAATAATTTTTACCAGTATGGTCTAAAGCCATAAAATTAGCACCGCTGTCAGTAGATTTATAAAACCCTTCAAATATGCCACCATCAGCTTCTAGTACATAAACAACCTCAGGATTATCTGCAGAAACACCTATCATTTTTGGACCAGAACCAAAATTGTTGGTTAAAGACTCATCATCGAAATTATCTGAGAAAATGATTCCTAAAGTTGAATCTTCAACCGAAACATCGTCCAATGTTAACCCTCTAGCATAGTTTGATTTTCCTTCCAAAGCAATGTAATAATCTGCTGTTGGGTTTGGCAAACTGATAACAATATCTTCCCAAGAAGTTATTTCGGAAGTATAATGTGCGAGCTCTACCCAAGTTTCATTAATTGCTGTTTTATAAAATACTTTGAGCTCATCTATGTCACCTTCCCAATTTACACTGGAGTAGGAAAATTTTAATTCCGGTGTGGTACATGCACTAAGGTCTAATTGCGGAGAAATTAGTTTTGTTATAGGTTTCGAAAAATCTGGTTGATAAAAAATTGCCAAAACATTACCACTTTTGGGCGTAATAGAATTATTTTCATTTGAAGAAGCTTTAATCCAATCTGTAGAACCCGAAACATACTCTTGTGTCCAAGATATCAAAGAAACATCAGCTTGAATTATACCAAAAGAAGCTCCTCCATCTGTTGATTTAAAAAATGAATTTCCTGAGGCGTAAATCGTATTGGTGTCTCCTGGCTTAAACTCTACATCATAGCCTGTACTGGACTCTGGATGAATTAATGCCCATGTTTGACCAGCATCAACTGATTTATATATCCCATCATACTCTCCAGAACAAAACATTTTATTGGTATTTGTAGGGTCAATCAAAATTTTATTAATTCTTCCACTTCCAGCATATGCTAGTAGGTTCCAAGTGGCACCCGCATCTGTAGATTTATAAATTACGCCATAGGAAGTCCCCCAGAAATAGGTGTTTGAATCGTTGGGGTGTATTGTCAATGCATACACCTGAATATTGGAGAGATTGTCTGTTAATGCAGTCCAGTTTGTACTACCATCGGTCGTTTTCCACACCCCTCCCCCTGGAGATCCAATAATGATATGATCTTCGTCATTGGGATCAATGGCTATACTAGTAATTCGTCCAACCCCTGGATTCCATCCCGAAGTTTGGTTCCAATAGGAAGGGCCTAATTGTTCCCAATTAGCAACCCTACGCATTTGTCCTAATTGCGCCTCGCTGTTTTTGTAAGAATTGTACCGTTCTAACTCGTTATAGTAAAATGAAGGCGACTTCAAAAACCCATTGTCATCTTGCATGCGTAGCGCGTCATACTCCCAACGTTTATAACCTTTATAGCCAGTTCCTCTGCCTTTGTCTCTATTTTCAAAATAGGCTTCTGCGCTCTCTTGTATTTGTTGAACTGTGAATTGACCTGAATTTATCATATTTTGATACTCCTGTGATTCAATACCTAAAAATGACAACAGGAAAACGCCTAAAATAAAGGTTGATTTACTCATAATAAAGTTATAATTGGTTAACTTCGTAAATGTAATTAAATTAATCATATCACATGAATTCTTCCTTAATTTTAACACTGCTTTTAGGGTATTTTTTAGTTTTAATTATCATTTCTTATGTAACTGGAAAAAACGACTCTAATATCGATTTTTTTAAAGCTGGTAAACAATCGCCTTGGTATCTCGTCGCTTTTGGAATGATTGGCGCATCATTGTCAGGGGTTACTTTTATATCGGTTCCAGGGTGGGTAGAAGCCTCTCAATTTAGTTACTTTCAAGTGGTTTTAGGATATATGGTCGGCTATGTAGTAGTGGCATTTGTGTTGCTCCCTGTGTATTATAAATTAAATTTAACATCCATTTACGAGTATCTTTTTCAAAGGTTTGGCGTTGTAAGTCATAAAACAGGAGCTTTTTTCTTTTTTATATCTAGGGTTCTAGGTGCTGCATTTCGATTGTATTTAGTGGCGATTGTATTACAACAGTTTGTATTCAGCGAATGGAATGTCCCTTTTGAAATTACAGTGATCATCTCAATTTTACTGATATGGATCTACACTTTTAGAGGGGGTATAAAAACGATTGTTTGGACGGATACACTCCAAACTCTGTTTATGATTACGGCGGTGGTATTATCCATTTATTTTATTACTAACAGTTTGGGGTGGAGTTTCTCTGAATTTTTAGGATCCGAAGAATTAAAATCCTACAGTACCATTTTTAATACGGACAGTATTTTAGATAAAAATTACTTTTTAAAATCATTTTTTGGGGGACTATTTATCACTATTTGTATGACGGGATTGGATCAGGACATGATGCAAAAAAACTTGACTTGCAAATCACTTAAGGACGCTCAGAAAAACATGCTATCATTTAGTGTTGTACTCACACTTGTGACCTTTTTGTTCATGCTCTTGGGAGCGCTTTTGTTTATTTATGCCAAACAAAATAATATCGCCATTCCGTTATTAGATGGTAAACCCAAAACAGATTTGTTATTTCCAGAAATAGCCCTCAATAGCGGCTTAGGAATTACGCTAGGAATTACGTTTATCCTTGGTTTGATCGCTGCTGCTTACAGCAGTGCTGATAGCGCTTTAACTTCTTTGACCACTTCGTTTTGTGTGGATATTTTAGATATGAAAGACAAATCAGAACAGCAGCAAAAATCAATCCGTAAAAAAACACAAATCGGAATGAGTGTGCTTTTGGTGGTCGTCATCATCGCTTTTAAATACATTCTAAACTCAAATGTAATTAACAGCCTATTGACCGTGGCAGGTTATACCTACGGCCCTCTTTTAGGACTGTTTGCTTTTGGAATTTTTACAACTTATAAAATAAAAGATGGATATGTTTGGATGGTAGCTTTAGCATCAGTTACAATTGTATTTGTGCTTGGTAGCATTCCCGCAGACTATATAGGCGGTTATGTAATTGGCTATGAACTTTTACCACTTAATGGACTCTTCACTTTTTTAGGACTAATACTGATTCGTAGAAAGTAGCACTAATGTACAAGCGGCTTCATAATTTATGGAGGCCTGCTTTAGGAGCTTATAAAATTCAGGGTTTTCGGTACCCGGATTGAAAATAACCCGAGTAGGGTTTAAATTCAATATATAATCATAATAGGCTTCTTGGCGTTTTGGATTTATATATAAAGTAACCGTATGAATATCCCGATAGGACACTAAATCTGTATCGATTTCTATACCACTAACTGTTCCCTTTTTCAGCCCAAAAGCCTTAACGTCAATAGAGTTTTCAGATAAGCGATGCATAGCCATATTGGAATAACGATCGGAATTTAAAGAAGCGCCGAGGACGAGGGTGATTATTTTTGACAAGCTATTAAGTTTTATGTTAATTTAAAAAAAAAGCAACAAAGTTAATTATATGACGTCTAATCTACAGTTGGATTAAATTACCGATTTGGTGGCAGCAAATACAAAGCATTGAGTAGAAAACAACGTGATAATAATGAAACATCTGGTGGTGGGTTTATGTAACCCTAAAAAACTACCATTTAACAATCACACTTCCCCAAGTGAACCCACTTCCAAAAGCAGCTAAAACAACGGTATCACCTGATTTAACTTTTCCTTGTTCGTGCGCTTCATATAAGGCAATTGGAATGGAGGCTGCCGTAGTGTTTCCGTATTTTTGAATATTGTTATAAACCTGATCATCAGTCAATCCAAATCGTTTTTGAATGAATTGAGAAATACGCAAGTTAGCTTGATGTGGAATAAGCATATCAATATCAGAAACTTCTAAATTATTTTTTTGCAAACCTTCATTAATTACTTCACTAAAGCGTTTGATGGCATGTTTAAAAACAAATTGACCATTCATATAAGGACGGTAACTAAAATCTTCGGGGTCATTATCTTTAATGATATCTGACACCCAACGTGTTCCCATACCCGGAGCTTCAGTAGCAAGCTCAAGTGCATGCTTTCCTTCGGAATGTATATGTGTGGATAAAATCCCTTTTGTTAAATCTTCTTCACGAGTCAATATGGCGGCTCCTGCACCATCTCCAAAAATAACAGAAATACTTCGACCTCGAGTCGATTTATCAATTCCATGCGATTGTAATTCACTTCCAATCACAAGAACATTTTTATACATACCCGTTTTAATAAATTGATCAGCCACAGAAATCGAATACACAAAACCCGAGCATTGGGCTCTAATATCCAAAGCCGCCACCGTATCAATTTCTAAAGCCTCTTGAATTTGAACTCCAGGCCCAGGAAAATAGTAATCTGGACTCAAAGTTGCAAATACGATCAAATCAATGTCTTCTTTTTCAATTCCTGAGTTTGAAATGGCCTTTTTGGCAGCTTCTAAGCCCATTGTAAAAGTTGATTGTCCATCGCCTGGTTTTGCCCAACGGCGTTCTTTGATTCCTGTGCGTTCTTGAATCCACTCATCGGTAGTATCCATGATTTTAGACAAATCGTCATTAGTAACAATGTTTTCTGGCACATAATGCCCTAGACCTATAATTTTTGAATTGTACATACTGTAAGTTTGAGTAAAAAGTCTAACAAATATAAACTAAAATGTCAGTTTGTCACTTTTTAATATTTGGTATTTTTTTTGACTATAGAAAAACATATAAATTAAAAATCAACATAATTATGTCAAAAGGAACGATTAATGTATCTGTAGAAAATATTTTTCCACTGATAAAAAAATTCCTCTATAGCGATCACGAAATATTTTTACGTGAACTGGTGAGTAATGCCACAGATGCCACTCTAAAACTAAAGCACTTGACCAATATTGGTGAAGTCAGCGTAAAGTATGGAACACCCAAAATCGAAATTAAAATCGATAAAGAAGGCAAAAAACTTCATATCATCGATCAAGGTTTAGGGATGACTGCAGACGAGGTTCAGAAATACATCAATGAAGTTGCTTTTTCTGGCGCTGAAGAATTTTTAGATAAATACAAAGATAAGGTAGATGACGCTGGGATTATCGGGCATTTTGGTTTGGGCTTCTACTCTGCTTTTATGGTAGCTGAAAAAGTAGAAATCATTACTAAATCTTTTAAAGAGGAGCCTGCTGCTCATTGGACTTGTGATGGCAGCCCACAATATACACTTGAAGCTTCTGATAAAACAGAAAGAGGAACAGAAATTATTTTGCACATTGCCGAAGATTCTACCGAATTCCTTGAAGAAAGTCGTATTACTACACTTTTAAACAAATACAATAAGTTCATGCCAATTCCAATTAAATTTGGAACCAAAGAAGAAAATGATCCTTCGCATGAACCAGAAACAACCACAGACAAAGACGGTAAAGAAACAACAGAACCTCATCGGAAAATTACGGTCGACAATATCATTAACAACCCAACACCTGCTTGGACCAAGCAACCTTCTGGATTAGAAGATACCGACTACAAAGGGTTTTACCGTGAGTTGTATCCAACTCAGTTTGAAGAGCCATTGTTCAACATTCATTTAAACGTAGATTATCCTTTCAATTTAACAGGTATTTTATACTTCCCAAAAATGGGGAATGATATGAATATTCAAAAGGATAAAATTCAATTGTATCAAAACCAAGTATTTGTTACAGACAATGTTGAAGGCATTGTCCCTGAATTTTTGACAATGTTGCGAGGGGTCATTGATTCACCAGACATCCCACTGAATGTGTCGCGTTCGTACCTTCAAGCAGATGGCGCCGTTAAAAAAATATCGTCTTATATCACTAAGAAAGTAGCAGATAAAATGAAATCTCTATTCAATACTAATAGAGAAGATTTTGAAGCGAAATGGAATGATATTAAAATTGTGATTGAATACGGAATGCTTTCCGAAGATAAATTCTTTGAGAAATCAAACGCATTCGCGCTATATCCTTCTGTAGATGGAACCTATTATACGTATGATGAACTTTACAACAAGATCAAAGCAAATCAAACAGATAAGGATGATAAATTGGTTGTTTTATATGCGTCTGACAAAGATGCACAGCACAGTTATATTGAAGCTGCAAAAACAAAAGGCTATGAAGTACTGTTATTAGACTCTCCTATTGTATCTCATTTAATTCAGAAATTAGAAAGCGAAAAAGAAAATACATCGTTTGTACGTGTGGATTCTGACCATGTTGATAATTTAATCAAAAAAGATGAAGCTACTGTTTCAAAACTTAGTGACGAAGAAAAAACGAAGCTTGAAACTATTTTGAAAGAAATTGTTCCTTCAGAAAAATTCATGGTCCAACTAGAAACTATGGACAGCAGTTCTGCACCATTTATGATTACACAACCAGAGTTTATGCGTCGTATGAAAGAGATGCAACAAACTGGTGGCGGTGGCGGAATGTTTGGAATGGGAAATATGCCTGAAATGCATAACCTTATTGTAAACACCAACTCAGAACTGGTAAGTGAAATTTTAAATACCAAAACAAAGAAAAAACAAGAGCGTTTGATCACACAGAGCTTGGATTTGGCACAATTGTCTCAAGGACTTCTAAAAGGAGAAGCATTGACCAATTTTATCAACCGTAGCTATGAAATGATAAAATAAGTCTCACATACTATTTTGAAAAATTAAAGCTGTCTTCGGATGGCTTTTTTTTGTTTTTAACTTAAAAAAATAATAAAATCAGTCTGTGAAATAAAAACTTAGATTAATTTAGAGCTCAACTATGAGCATGTCCTTATTTGATACATCCAAAATCGTAAAACTTCAGCTTCAAGACGCTGAGATTGAATACCATCCACAGTTTTTTGGTTTGGAAGAAGCGAATGCGCTATTTGACAAACTATATCAAAACACCCAATGGGTTGAAGAAGACATTAGAGTTTATGGCAAAATTTATAAGCAACCCCGTTTGACGGCTTTTTTTGCCAACAATCAAAAGAAGTATGGATATGCAAATATTTCAATGACACCTCAACCCTTTCCTCCGCTTTTGAATGCGATAAAAACAAGAATTGAAGCGGCGACACAAACACAATTCTCGTCCTGTTTACTAAATCTATATAGAGATGGACAAGACAGTAATGGCTGGCATGCGGATGATGAAAAAGAACTTGGACTCAACCCTGTAATTGCATCTGTAAGTTTAGGTGCCGAACGGCTATTTCATTTGAAGCATAAAAAAATAAAAACCTTAAAACACAAACTAAATTTACAAAACGGCAGTTTATTACTCATGAAAGGTGAAACGCAACACCATTGGCTGCACCAAATACCAAAAACTAAAAAACCCCTTGGCAAGCGCATCAACTTAACTTTTAGACTCCTAAAATAATAACTATGACCAAACATCTTTTCCCTATAGTCTCTCTCTTCATAGGCATGACGATTTTTACTGAAGCTCAAAATTTTTCTTCGACAGACATCACCATTAATCGCTATATCGATGGCACTTTATTAGTTCCTGAATCCATAGAAAACCCTCCTCTTGTTATCATAATAGCCGGTTCCGGTCCTACCGATCGGAATGGGAATCAGTCGTTTATGAGAAATGATATGTTGAAAAAATTAACCGAAAAACTTTCTGAAAATGGGATCGCAACATTCAGATACGACAAGCGTATTGTAAAGCAACTTAAAACAAGAACTTTTGACAACAACATACGGTTTGATGATTTTGTAACCGATGCTAAATCCGTGGTTACTTATTTTAAATCTTCTTATGCTTCCATTACAATTGCAGGGCACAGCCAAGGAAGTTTAGTTGGGCTTTTAGCAGCCGAAGCTGGAGCAAACAGTTTTATATCCTTAGCAGGTGCAGGAAATCCTATTGATCAAATTATTTTAGAGCAAATTACAAAAACAGCCCCTTTTTTTACAGAAGACACCAAACGAGTCTTAGAAATCTTAAAAAGCGGAGAAACCACCACGGAGTTCCCGCCGGCATTGGCGTCTATGTTCAGTTTAGACATTCAACCTTTTATGAGTAATTGGATGCAATACAATCCACAAGAACTTATTGAACGTTTAGAAATTCCTGTACTCATTATTAACGGTACTAAAGATTTACAGGTGAGTACAGCAGAAGCACAATCACTAAAGGCTCACAAAAAAGATGCTGAATTAGTTATCATAGAAAATATGAATCACCTTTTATTTGAAATTAGTGGGAATGATTTGGAAAACACAAAATCTTATAATGAAATGAACCATCCCGTAATGCCAAAAGTTATTTCAGTTGTACTCGATTTTATTAAAAAAGATAAAAGCACCATTGAGAAATGATGCTTTTAACTACTAACCAACCAAAATATATTACTAACAAAATAATATGTAAAGACTTTTTCAACTTTCGTGCCAAAACGCTGGGACACAACTTATTTAACTTAATTTTCACACGATAAAACGAGTACTCTTAAAATTTTAACACTTTAATAAATAATTTTAAGCGCACCAGTCTTTAGTGGGTAAAAAAATATAGAATGAAAAAGCATCATTTAAAAAAATGATGCTTTTAATCACTAACCAACCAAAATATATTACTAAAGATTACGTAATATGATTACAACAGGACAAAATCCATGCCAAAAGTTATTTTATTTATATTTGAATCCTATAAACTAAAAACTATGATTGATACAACGCCATTATTTACAGACGATACCATTGTTTTTGGTTTACTCATGTCTGCTATTGCTTTGATATTTTACACTGAATCACGTCCAACTGGATTTTGGCATAAATTTTATAAAATTGTTCCAGGTCTGTTTATGGCGTATATGATTCCAGCCTTATTCACAACATTGGGATGGATTGCTCCTGAATGGGAGACTCTCACTCCTACTGGCGAACTAACGCAACACAGTAGTAACTTGTACTATGTAGCAAGTCGATACTTATTGCCTGCCGCTTTGGTATTAATGACTTTAAGCATCGATTTAAAAGGAGTTGTCAACTTAGGATGGAAAGCATTGATTATGTTTTTTACAGGAACATTAGGCATTATTATTGGAGGCCCAATTGCCATCTTATTAATTTCTTTAGTTTCTCCAGAAACGGTGGGAGGCATTGGACCTGATGCTGTTTGGAGAGGACTGTCTACCTTAGCTGGAAGCTGGATTGGTGGCGGTGCCAACCAAACTGCCATGCTGGAAATTTATGGATACAATCAGAAATTATACGGAGTAATGGTATTCGTTGATATTGTGGTTGCTAATATATGGATGGCACTCTTGTTAATTGGGATTGGAAAATCGGATCGCATTAATAAATGGTTAAGAGCAGATACCACTGCTATTGAAACGCTCAAAAATAAAGTTTCTACCTTCACTGAAAGTGTCAAACGCACTCCTATGCTTACGGACATCATGATCATGATAGGGATTGCATTTGGAACGGTAAGCTTTGCACACTTATCATCTAGTTATTTAGCTCCCTTTTTTAATGAATATGTTTCAACTATTGCATCAGAAACGCTAAGAAATGTCTTTACATTTTTAGGGTCTTCTTTCTTTTGGATGATTAGTGTTGCCACTCTAATTGCTGTAGGACTTTCCTTTACAAAAGCAAAGAATTATGAAGGTGCCGGCGCCAGTAAATTTGGAAGTGTTTTTATTTACATCTTGGTAGCAAGCATCGGAATGAAAATGGATTTAACAATGATTTTTGACAACTCGGGACTGATTGCAATTGGCGTTGTTTGGATGACCATTCATGCCGTGCTTTTGATCGCTGTTGCTAAATTGATTCGAGCGCCCTATTTCTTTTTAGCTGTAGGAAGTCAAGCAAACGTAGGAGGTGCTGCTTCTGCACCTATTGTAGCATCTGCTTTTCATCCCTCTTTGGCTAGTGTGGGTGTACTCTTAGCCGTCTTTGGTTATGCCATCGGAACCATTGCTGCTATTGCTTGTACAATCCTTATGGAATTAGCCGCCACAACCGCTTAGAAATAATTATATTTGATTCCTAAAAACAAACCATGAACATCCGTATATCCTTTTTAATTGTACTCTTTATAACCTCTTGTACACAAACTCCTAAAAATTCCACCGTTAAGGGCAAAATCAAAGGCTTTCAAAAAGGAACACTCTACCTACAAAAGGTAAATGATGGTGGATTTACAACTCTGGACTCTTTACCGATGAATAGTACAACCGATTTTGAATTGGGGTATGATTTAGAAGAAGCTGAGATGTTATTTTTAAGCATTTCAAAAGATATGGATGCAGAGCGTATTTCTTTCTTTGCAGATAAAGGAGTTACAACTATACATACAAGTTTGAAACGTTTCAAATACGATGCTCAAATAGAAGGCAGTATCCAACAAGAATTATTGGAATCTTATTATAAAAATATTGGACGTTTTAAAGAGCAAAGGCTCGAACTAATCGAAGCACAATTGAATGCTCAAAAAGAGGGCAAACAAGACCAAGTAGATTCGCTTTTAGTTGTGATGGAGAACATTACAAAGCGTAGCTATTTATACACAGTTAATTTTGCTATCAATAACAAGGATAGTGAAGTAGCGCCTTTTGTGGCAGTATCTGAGATTTATGATGCCAATGTGAAATACTTGGACACCATTAACAAAGTATTGCCTCCAAAAATTGCCAATTCCAAGTACGGAATTATTCTGGAGGCATATATCAAAACTGTAAAGTCTGAGTAATTTAGAGCTTGTTAATCTTTTCGATTAAAGCAGTTCCTTTTGCTTCAAGTTCTTTAGCGATGCCTTTGAAATGCGCTTTTTGATTTTCTACATCTTTTGCGTTTACCTTCTCAATCAACTCATCAAAAGCTGAAATAGCTTCGTCAATTATAGCTTCACTTTTCTTAGTGTCTTTATCGGTATTGGCATATTCCCAAATGTATACTGCTTCAATGATATCTCCTAATACATAATTGATATCTTTCTTTAAATTTCTAACGTTAGCCATTATTTTAATTTTTGTTTTTGCAAAATTACGTAATTTTAAATGAACTGGTTTAAACTTTTTGAATTGAAGCGAAAATTAATCATGTTTCATCCAATTAAAGGTTTTTTTTAGCTGCATAGCTCTGTTACGGAAGTTAAAAAAGACAAAAAGTGGGTGAAAAATAGCTATTTTTTAGCCGATTGATAACCTTTAAACGAGTTCAATATAAACTTCTAAAAGTTTCGCATCATTTGAAGAAATAGAAAATCGTTCAATACAGGCAGGAACCAAAACCGTCTCCCCTATTGATAATTCGGTGACAGTACCATCGACTTCTATGATTGCAGCTCCTTCAACACACATATAGATCATAAAAGAATCGTGCGTATTTTCTTTTAAAATAGGGACCTTCACATCCAATACATTGGTGGTAAAATACGGACAGCTAACCAGTTCTGTGGATGCATTAGATTCCAGAGAATACTGCACTCTAAAATTATCCGGCATGTCAAAATCAAAAGCGTCCAGTGCGATGTCATTGTGCAACTCCCGTTCATTGCCTTCAGAATCCACGCGGTCCCAATCGTACACGCGGTAGGTAATATCACTCGTCTGCTGAATTTCGGCTAAAAGCACGCCTGCTCCTATGGCATGAATTCTTCCCACTTCTATAAAATAGGTATCCCCTGGCTTGACAGCGTCAAAATTTAAAATGCTTTGGAGCGTCTTATCTTTTAGGTGTTTGAGGTACAACTCTTGTGTCATGTCCTGATTGAACCCAACAATCAGATTAGAATCTGGATCGGCTTGAACCACATACCACATTTCGGTTTTTCCAAAACTATTGTGGCGTTCTTTGGCAAGCTGATCGTTGGGATGCAACTGAACCGATAAATCTTGCTTTGCATCTATAAACTTAATAAGCAACGGGAATTTTGTTCCAAACTGACGAAAATTCTTCTCCCCAATCAAGTCAGATGTGTAAGTGGCCATCAGCGTTTTCAAAGACGTGCCTTTCAAAGGCCCATTGGAGACAACTGACGTATCGCCTTCCACATCACTAATTTCCCAACTTTCACCGGCTTCGGTGGACGTGGTGGGTTTGTTTAAAAACTGTTGTAGTTTTTGACCCCCCCAAATTTTATCTTTAAGAATGGGTTGGAATTTTAAGGGATAAAGTGTGGTCATATGATTAATTTCCAGAGTACGTCACAAAATTACGAGCGGTTTCGTAAAGTGTGACTTCCAAATCTAAATTAGAATCCAGCACTTTTTTTAGCTTATCATAAATAACCACCACTATGTTTTCGGCCGTTGGGTTCAACTCTTTAAACTCGGGAACATCTAAGTTCAAGTTTTTATGATCAAATGCATCTTCGACTTCCGATTTGATAAAGTCTTTTAGGATTTTAACATCCATCACAAAGCCTGTTTCAGGATCAATCTCTCCGGTCACGCTGACCGTAAGGTCGTAGTTGTGCCCGTGGTAATTAGGGTTGTTGCATTTCCCAAATATGGCATCGTTTTTTTCAAAACTCCAATCGGGGCGGTACAATCTATGGGCGGAATTAAAATGTGCTTTTCTACTGACGGTGACTCTCATTGCTCGTGTTTATGTGTTCGTAAAATTTTTCAAATATGATTTTAAACCATTCGGTGTATAGGGCGGGTTGCTGCTTTATATCGGCTTTCACAGCTTCCAAAGGCATCCATTTCCAAGCTTCGACTTCCTCGGTATTGATGACGGGTGCAGCCTCGTAATGCCCTACCATGATATGGTCCAATTCGTGTTCTGTGAGCCCATTATCAAAAGGAGCTTTATAAATAAAAGAAGTGGTTTCTTTGAGTGGTGTTACAAATCCCATTTCTTCTTGTAAACGGCGGCTACCGGCTTCCAAATTGGATTCACCCACGCGTTGGTGCGAACAACAGGTATTGGTCCACAATAAAGGCGAGTGGTATTTATGGGCGGCACGCTGTTGCAGCATCAATTCGTTCTTAGAATTGAAAATAAAAACTGAAAAGGCACGGTGTAAAACCGCCTTTTCATGCGCTTCCATTTTGGGCATGGTACCAATTTGTTCGTCCTGTGCATTGACAAGAATGACCTGTTCTTCTATCATATGACAAACATATCAACTAAAAATTTAAGTTTTATTAATTTCTTGCTAAAAAACAGTTTTTTAAAAAAGCCTAAAAGGAAGTCCGCCAAAAAAAATTTGCATTTTTATTGTACTATATTATAGTCTTGTTTAGTGTTTGACTCTTTAAGGTAAACATTATCAATTATTTACAAAAATAAACACCCTATGTTTTTTGATTTTTAAAAATTAAGTTTAAGTTTGAAAGAGATTGAGATCCCAAGTCTACATCTTCTAAAAGAATTTGACCAGAATTTAGATATTATTTTTTGAATGTTGTATTGGAAAGGATTCAATATGTATTTAGTTAAGAAGTTCTTTTGAGAATGATTCCGATATTAAAATAAAATATAAAAAACAGAAAATTATGGCAAATTCATTTTTAGCAAACTTAAAAACTGAAAAAATTTTACCAAAAGAAGATAAAATAGCAGTTGTAATTAAGCAATTTACTCTTCTGAAAAAGGCTGATGGCTTTTTACAAAGGTATAGTATTATTGACAAGACTTTGAACGAATTATTAGGGTGGAAGTTTTTGTTTACCATGAAACAAAATGAAATGTTTATATTTCCTTCTGGTGATTTTAATCCTTTTGAGATTGATTTATTGGATAATGCAAATTATAACTTAATAAGCCCTCATTTATTTCGGGTTCAAAAGATAGCCACTAAGAATTATATGTTTAGGCATCACCTAGAAACTAAAGTTGATGACATCAAAGAATTAAAAAACACTACGTATATTAACCTTAGAAATACAGAAGCTTTAAGGGGAATTATTAAAACAAGGATAAATAATTTAGGAAACATAGTTTATATAGGAGAATATTAAATGTAGTTTCAATTATGATTAAAAAAACCATATATATTGGTACTTCTTCTTACTTAAAACTGAAGCAAAACCAGATGTTGATTGAGGATGTTGAAACTAAAACGACAAAAGGAACTGTCCCCATTGAAGATATGGCAGTGTTGGTATTGGACCATTTTCAAATCACTATTAGCAATCAATTACTCATTCGTTTACAGGGTAATAATGTGGCGGTTGTTAATTGCGATGCGCATCATTTGCCCTTAGGATTGATGTTGCCGTTGTATGGGCATTCGGAATATTCCAAACGGATTAAACACCAATTGCAAGCGTCTGAGCCTTTAAAAAAGCAATTATGGAAACAGACGGTAGAGCAAAAAATAAAAAACCAACAGTTACTTTTAGCATTAAACAATAAAAAAAGCGCCCCTATGCTTGCTTATGGTTTACAAGTGAAAAGTGGAGATAGTACAAATAGAGAAGGGATGGCAGCTCAATATTATTGGAAACATTTATTTGATGATTTTTCGAGAAGCCGTTTTGGAGAAGAACCGAATAACTTATTAAATTTTGGGTATGCCATTTTGCGCAATATTGTGGCGAGAGCTTTGGTGAGTAGTGGTTTGTTACCTGTTTTAGGGATTTATCACCGTAATAAATACAATCCCTATTGTTTAGCAGATGATATTATGGAACCGTACAGGCCTTTTATTGATAAACTAGTTTTTAATTATGTTTCCATACATGGTGCTCAAGAGGAATTAACAAAAGAAATAAAAGCGCATCTATTGACTATAGCAACGCAGGATGTGAAAATAGACGGCATTGTTAGACCTTTATTAATAGCCGTTACCACCACCACGGCGAGTCTTTATAAATGCTATGCAGGAGAATTGAGACATATCAAATATCCTGTCCTAGATTAATTGTCTACTGATGCTAACTGAAAACCGTTATAATGCGTATCGAATTATGTGGGTACTTGTATTTTTTGATTTACCAACGGAAACTAAAAAAGAACGAAAAGCGGCCAGCCAATTTCGGAAAAAATTAATTGATGATGGGTTTACCATGTTTCAGTTTTCCATTTATTTACGGCACTGCCCTAGCAGAGAAAATGCAAAAGTACACACCAAACGCGTAAAAAGAAGTCTTCCTAGACATGGTAAGGTCTGTATTTTAGAAATAACGGATAAACAGTTTGGAAATATGGAACTATTTCATGGCATTAAAGAAGTAGATATGCCGCAACCAACGCAACAATTACAATTGTTTTAACTTGATTAGAACTAAAAAACCATCCAGACCTATCCTTTTAAATTTGGGATGCTGGTATTTTTTTAATTCAAAAAGGAATCCCGCTGTATTGATTTTACTCAGTACAGCGGGATAGACCTTGTGAATCCTCACGTAAAAATACAATTTTGAAATCAATTTACAACCACTTCGTGTTGTAAAATCTCCCCACCATTTTCTAACCCAACATCCCCAAAAACACTTCTTCAGAAATAATAGGCACTTTTAGGCTCTCGGCTTTTGTACGTTTGCTAGGTCCCATATTGGCACCTGCTACCACATAGGAGGTTTTTGCAGAAATAGAGCTCACCACCTTTCCGCCATTGGAATCAATGAGGGCTTTCAGCTCGTCACGTGACACCGTTTCAAACACTCCAGACACCACAAACCGCAAGCCTTCTAACTGGGTGGTTTGGTTGGACAAGGCTTCTTCAGACAGTTGGAGTTGAAGGCCGTATAAAATCAAACGGGCCACCATTTGAACATTGGCTTCGGTACTAAAAAAGTCCACCACACTTTCGGCAATTCGAATACCAATTTCATCCACCGTTTCTAAATCTTCCAAAGTCGCTTTGGACAGCGCTTCAATAGATTTGTAGTGTTTGGCTAGTTTTTTAGCCACTGTTTCCCCCACATACCGAATCCCTAAACCGAACAACACCCGTTCAAAAGGCACGTCTTTTGATGCTTGCACCCCCTTGACTAAGTTGTCCGCACTTTTTTCTGCCATGCGGTCGAGGTGAATAATTTGATCGGTAGTGAGTTCGTATAAATCGGCATAATCTCGGATCAACCCTGCATTGACCAATAAGGCTACCGTTTCACCACCCAAGCCTTCAATGTCCAAGGCTTTTCGGGAAATATAGTGTTGGATGCGACCTATAATTTGTGGCGAGCATCCCTGATCGTTTGGACAATAATGGTGCGCCTCCCCTTCTTTTCGAACCAGTGGTGTGTCACATTCTGGACAAGAAGATAGATAAACCGTTGGCGTACTTTCTGGAGACCGACGACTTAAATCGACCCCCATAATTTTGGGAATGATCTCCCCACCTTTTTCGACATACACCCAATCGCCCACGCGCACGTCCAATTTTTCAATTTGATCGGCATTGTGAAGGGACGCTCGTTTGACAATCGTGCCTGCCAATTCCACAGGTTGAAGATTCGCAACCGGTGTGATGGCTCCCGTTCGTCCGACTTGATACGAAATGTGTTCGAGCTGTGTAGACACCTGCTCGGCTTTGAATTTATACGCCATCGCCCAACGAGGAGCTTTGGCGGTATAGCCCAACTCCGCTTGCTGAAATAAACTGTTCACTTTGACCACTACACCATCCGTTTCATAAGGCAACTCATGACGGTGCACATCCCAATAATTGACAAATTCTAAAACGCCATCAATAGAATCTGTGAGCTTCGCAATTGTGGGTACTTTAAACCCCCAAGAACGGGCTTTTTCAAGGTTTTCAAATTGGGTTTTGATGGTGGTATTTTCTCCTACAATACTGTATAATAAACACTCCAAAGGGCGTTTGGCAACCTCAGCACTGTCTTGTAATTTTAAACTTCCCGAAGCCGTGTTTCGGGGGTTTTTATAGGGTTCCTCCCCTGTGGCAATGCGCTCGGCATTCATGGCATTAAAGCCTTCAAAAGGGAGTACTATTTCACCACGAATTTCAAATTTATCTGGATAAGCACCCCGTAATTTTAAAGGCACAGATTTAATGGTTTTGATGTTTGCAGTCACGTTGTCCCCTTGCGTACCATCGCCCCGAGTTAAGGCCTGTACGAGCAGTCCATTTTCGTAAGTTAGGCTTATAGACGCGCCATCATATTTCAGCTCACAGGTGTACTGAATGGGGCCATCGACCATTTTGCGCAATCGGGTTTCCCAATCCATTAAATCGTCTTTGGAATAGGAGTTATCTAAGGAGTACATGCGTTGTGCATGCACAATGGTTTCAAAATTTTTAGTGACAGCACCTCCCACTCTAAGGGTTGGCGAACTGGCATCGTAATACTGTGGATATGCGGTTTCTAAATCTTGGAGTTGCTTCAACTTGGTATCAAACTCAAAATCCGAAATGGACGGTGCGTCCAATACATAGTAGTTATAATTGTGTTGACTCAGCGCGTTCCGAAGTTGTAAAATTTGTTCTTTAATATCCATCAAAAAAAATAATCGGTCTTAATAATTTGCAGTACTAAGATATGAAAATGAGTGGTACACAAAAGAGAATTACGAAGAATTTATCAGCAATTTAGTGAACAAAAAATCAGCGTTTGCTGGCGCACATCATTCTGTTTTTTCCAAAAATATCGGTCTTTAATTGAACGTCTTCAAAATCGTTCGAAGAAAAAAGAGCTTTGGTCTCATCTGCTAAGTATTCATTGATTTCAAAATAGAGCAACCCTTGTTTTTTTAGGGCTTGTGTGCTCAATGCGACAATGGCTTGATAAAATACTAAGGGGTTGTTATTTTCAACAAAGAGTGCCAAATGGGGCTCGTGATCCAATACATTGGGTGCCATGCGTTCTTTTTCACTTTCACGAATATAGGGCGGATTGGACACAATGATGTCAAACTGCGATGCGGTGTTTTCCCATTCCAAAACATTTGCTTCAATAGTGTTGAGCTGCACGGCATTTTGTTGGGCGTTGTACTGTGCCATTTCTAAAGCGGCAGGACTGACATCCAAAGCAAACACCTCTGCATTAGCCAAGTGTTTTGCCAAACTAATCCCTATGCAGCCAGAGCCGGTGCCTATATCTAAAATTTTAAGGGGGGTTTTGGTGTTGGCATGTTTTAAAATCCAAGCAACGAGTTCTTCTGTTTCAGGACGTGGAATCAGTACATTGGGATCCACTTTAAAGTCCAATCCAAAAAAGGAGGTCGTTCCCAGTATATATTGAATGGGTTCATAGGTCAAAAGACGACTGATAATGGTTTCAAAATACTCGAACGTTTCAGGAGTGATGAGGGCATTGGATTGAAGGCTGACATCGATACGTTTGTACTCTAAGTGCTGTTCGCAAATGCGGTAAAAGAAGGCGATAATTTCTTCTTTAGGGTAATAGCCTATAAGTCCATTTTGAAAAAAATTCTGAAGTGATTTTAACTGCATTATAACGTTTTTATCATTCTTACACCACACGAGCTATGACCCGTGTTTCCCATAGAGGTTTCCAAATATTCAAATCCGTATTGTTTATATAATTTTTGGGCTGTGGTGAGTTCCGAAAGTGTTTCTAAATAACACTGGGTGTACCCCATTGATTTGGCAGCTTCTAGACAAATATCTAAAAGCTGTTTACTGTATCCTTTTCCTCTAGCATCTGGTGATATATACATTTTTTGAAGTTCGCAAATAGACGATTTTTCGGAAGGAAGGGCTTTGATTCCAGCACCGCCTTTGACTTGACCTTCGTGGTCTATCACAAAATAAACAGCTTTATCTTCTTGATAGGATTCAAACATTTGAGTGGTTTCTATATCTTCATAAACGGTTCCTGTTAAAGGCAGGTGAAGCTCTATAAATATGGATTTAATAACCGATTCGATTTGTGAATTGTCGTTAAATTGAATTTCTCTAATACGCATGTGATGGATACCGATTAATAAATCTTATTTTTGTTGTTCGAAGATACATATAATACCCAAAAAATGATGAAAAAATTTACGATCCTTCTCTTAATTTTATTGACAACGAGTTGTGCCGTCAAAAAAAAACCAGAGTTTATTAAAATTGATGGTATTGAACTTTTGGAGGCTAATTCTAGAACACTGACATTAAAAGCGGAAGCGCTTTTTAACAATCCAAACGTTGTAGGGGGTCGACTGAATACGGAGGGTGTGAATGTATTTGTAAATGACATGTTAATGGGAGTTGTGAGTGCAGAAGAGTTTAAAGTCCCCGCAAAAAATAGTTTTAAGGTACCTCTTCAAATTAAGATCAATACCAAAGACCTTTTAAGTAAAGATCCGAATGGATTTTTAAGCGGACTCCTTAACAGTGTTCTAAACAAAAACTTGAAAGTAACCTATAAAGGCGTTATTCAATTTAAGGCCTTAGGCTTCAGCTATAAATACCCTATTGATAAAACCGAAACCGTCAAAATTAAATTATAATCCGTCACGAAAATTACATAGCACGTTGTATTGAGGTTGCCAAAAAAGGCTTGGGCTCTACAGCTCCCAATCCCATGGTTGGTTGCGTCATTGTGGTGAACGATCAAATAATTGCAGAGGGCTACACAAGTCCTTATGGTGGTGCGCATGCAGAAGTGAATGCCATTCAATCTGTAAAAGATGTGAGCCTACTCCACAAAGCTACTTTGTATGTCACCTTAGAACCTTGTGCACATTTTGGAAAAACACCGCCTTGTAGTGATTTAATCATAGCACATAAAATTCCAAGAGTGGTGATTGGCTGTGTAGATGAACATGATAAAGTATGTGGCAAAGGTATTGCGAAATTAAAAGCTGCCGGATGTGAAGTGACTGTTGGTGTTTTGGAAACGGAGTGCAAAGCGCATCACAAACGATTTTTTACATACCACACTAAAAAGCGTCCTTATATTATATTGAAATGGGCGGAGAGTAACGATGGTTTTATGGCGCCGTTGTCAAAATCTGAAACCAAACCGGTATGGATCAGTAATTCGTACTCAAGACAATTGGTGCATCAATGGCGTGCGGAAGAACAAGCCATTTTGGTGGGCGCAAATACAGTGGTTCAAGACAACCCTAGTTTAACAACTCGTGAAGTGGAAGGCCCCAACCCAACCCGTATTGTTATTGACCCTAAAAATTCCTTAGCAGAAACTTATCAAGTGTTTAATTCTGACGCGAAAACCATTCGACTGACTTCAGTTGAAATTGATGTACAAAAACCACTGGCATCAGAAGTATGTAACGCTTTATATATACATCAAATAAATTCTGTAATTGTTGAAGGTGGGCAAAAAACCCTGCAAGCATTTATTGATGAGAACCTTTGGGACGAAGCGCGCATATTTTCGAGTGACCTCAAATTAGCTAAAGGAGTTTCAAATCCTCAAATCAACGGCACTCTAGTTGCTGAAACATCGATTGGTTCGGATTGCTTAAAAATTCTTACAAATGATTGATACGCTTATATTCGATTTTGGGGATGTGTTTATCAACCTTGATAAACCTGCCATTGAACGCTCGTTGTTGGACCTTGGAGTGACTTCAATTACAGATGAAATGCTTTTGACAGCAATGGATTACGAAAAAGGGTTGATTCATACAGATGACTTTGTGACTGCATTTACAACTAGATATCCATCTGTTTCGGCAGCACAATTTAAAAAAGCATGGAATTCAATTATTTTAGAATTTCCTGAATACCGTTTAGAATTTATAGAAAACCTTTCTAAAAACAAAAATTACAAACTGATTTTACTCAGCAATACCAACGCGCTTCATATTGAACAAGTCATTGAAAATATGTCTTTAAAAAGGTACGAACGTTTTAAAAGTTGTTTTGATCAATTCTATCTTTCACATGAAATCCACTTTCGGAAACCCGATGCTTCCATTTATGAATTTGTATTAGAACAGAATCAACTCCAAGCGTGCGATTGTTTTTTTGTTGATGATACTAAAGAAAATACAGAGGCTGCAGCACAACTAGGCATACACACATGGAACAATAACCCAGTGAAAGAGGATGTTGTTAATCTATTTGACAATCCCTTATTTACAAATTTGTAATGTCTATGTTGACGTATAAAACCATACTCAAACCTTCAGAAGTAGTTCTTTATAAAGACAAAGGGAGTAAGTTTTATGGGTATGCATTCCCTATCCTCACAACAGATGAGGTTAAAAAACACATAGATAAGCTTAAAAAAAAGCACTCTAATGCGGGGCATTTTTGTTTTGCATTCCAACATGGGATCCAAACACCTTATTACCGCGCATCCGACGACGGAGAGCCTTCAAATAGTGCAGGCTTGCCAATTTATGGTCAACTGCAAGCGTTTGACGTTACTAATGTTCTTGTGGTAGTGGTTCGTTATTTTGGAGGAACAAAACTTGGAGTTGGGGGCTTGATAAGTGCCTATAAAACCACCGCTAAATTAAGTTTGGAGACTAGTGTTGTAAAACAAATGGATATTTTAATCCCCTTCAAATTAACTTTTGAATACAAAGAGTTGAGTCAAGTGATGCGGATTATTAAAAAATTTCAGCTGATTTTAAAGTCTCAGCGGCTTGAAATGGAATGTGAAGTGGTCATATTAGCCAAAAAAAGTGTTGAAAAAAGCCTTCAAACTACTTTTGAAGCATTTCATAAAATTAAAGTTGAAATTTTAAACGATTAAATTTGCAGTTTATCTAAAATATATTGCGGACAACGCATTGGAAAATTAGATTTCTTGTTAATAAAAACTAATTTTGTATGGCCTGTAGTAAGTAATTCGCCACTAGAATTGTGAATTTCGTAATTAAATTCGATGGATGCCGTTGGGCGCTTTAAAAGCGATGTAGAAACCGTTAAAATATCATCGTAATATGCTGATTTTCTATAATTTAGATTCAACTCTACCACTGGCAACATCACATTATTAGACTCCATTTCTTTGTAAGAAATCCCTAAAGAGCTCAACCACTCAAGACGGCCAATTTCAAGGTACTGAGCATAGTTTCCATGGTAAACAACCCCCATTTGGTCTGTTTCTGCGTATCGTACTTTAATGTTAGTTTGATGTATGTTCATGTATTATAATTTGTATATTTAAAAAAATAAACATGATGAAAAAATATTAAACATTCAATCAATTTTGATTTTTTTTTTTAAAATTTTGTTCACATATTTGTAGTATCAAACACAAGATGATCATCCCCGTGATTATTTAGTTTACAACCACTAATTAACTAACTAACAAAAATAATTAAGTAAATGAATAATGCTGCGCAATCGGTCTGGGAAAACTGTCTAAACTTTATCAAAGACAACATTCAGCCGCAAGCCTACAAAACTTGGTTTGAACCTATTGTTGCTATAAAACTAGACGATCACGCGCTCAGTGTTCAAGTTCCTAGTAAATTCTTCTACGAATGGCTTGAAGAGCATTACGTAAAAATTCTTAAAGTAGCTCTTACAAAAGAGTTGGGTGCTACCGCCAAATTGGTGTACATCATCAAAATGGAGAATACTTACGGAAATAAACAACCTTTTACTGAAAAAATTCCAAGTTCGAATCGCTCAGCGGTCTATTCACAACGTGTAGACATCCCGCTAAAAAGTATCAACCCAGAATTAAAAAATCCTTTTGTAATACCTGGAATTCGCAACGTTAAAATTGAGTCTCAATTAAATCCAACGTATACCTTTGATAATTTTTTAGAAGGTGATTCCAACAGGTTGGCTCGAAACGCCAGTATTGCTGTTGCTAATAAGCCAGGTGGCACTTCTTTTAATCCCCTACTTATATTTGGAGGAGTTGGACTAGGAAAAACACATTTAGCTCATGCAATTGGTGTAGATATTAAAGATAAGTACCCTGAAAAAACAGTGTTATATATTTCTGCTGAAAAATTTACACAACAATACATCGAATCTGTTAAGAAAAATAATCGAAATGATTTCATTCATTTCTATCAAATTATAGATGTTTTAATTATTGATGATGTTCAATTCCTTTCTGGAAAATCAGGAACTCAAGACGTCTTTTTCCACATTTTCAACCATTTACATCAAAACGGGAAACAAGTTATTTTAACTAGTGATAAAGCACCTGTTGACATGCAAGATATTGAACAACGCTTGTTATCTCGATTCAAATGGGGATTATCCGCAGAACTTCAAAATCCAGATTTTGAAACACGTGTTTCCATAGTTAAAAATAAATTATACCGTGATGGCGTTGAAATGCCAGAAGAAATTATTGAATACTTAGCCAAACACATCAATTCAAATGTTCGCGAATTAGAAGGTGCTATCATTTCATTAATCGCACAATCTTCATTCAATAAAAAAGAAATTACGCTTTCTTTAGCGAAAGAAATCGTTGAGAAATTTGTAAAAAATACCAAGCGAGAAGTTTCTATCGACTACATTCAAAAAGTTGTTTCAGATTATTTCCAAATGGATGTGGACACCCTTCAATCCAAAACACGAAAACGTCACATTGTACAAGCACGACAATTAGCAATGTTTTTTGCGAAGAAATTCACAAAAGCTTCTCTAGCCAGTATTGGTTCTCAAATTGGAAAACGCGACCACGCTACGGTTCTACATGCCTGCAAAACAGTAAACAATCTCTCTACAACAGATAAGCAGTTTAGAAAATATGTAGAAGACTTGACTAAAAAATTATCTATTTAATCACTGTTTTGGATTAAGAATTTATAGTTGACTTACTCAAATTGTATGTCATCAAATTCCTTAACAAAGAACTAATACTTCTAAAATAATGACCGGTAAATTATACTTAATCCCCACAGGGCTAGGCGACAACGCTCCTTTAGAGGTACTACCTATTTCTGTCAAAAAAGTCATTGAAAATATAAATACTTATATTGTTGAAAACGAAAAGGCAGCGCGTAAATTTATCAAAACTGTAAGCTCAGGAAAATCTCAAGCTAGTTTGAATTTATATAGTTTAAATAAGTTTACAGACCCTTTAGAAATCCCTTCTTTTCTAGAAGAATGCTTGGCTGGCAATACTATCGGTCTGCTTTCAGATGCAGGATGTCCAGGAGTCGCTGACCCAGGTGCTGAAGTGGTAAAAATAGCCCATAAACAGAACATTCAAGTGATTCCATTGGTAGGACCATCCTCTATATTATTAGCAATGATGAGTTCTGGAATGAATGGTCAAAACTTTGCATTTAATGGCTACCTACCAATAGATAAATCCGAACGAAAAGCTAAAATAAAACAACTCGAAAGACGCTCTTTTGAAGAGCATCAATCCCAATTATTTATAGAAACTCCGTATCGAAATAACAGTATTTTAGAAGATTTGAGTCACATTTTAAGTCCAGATACTCAAATTTGTGTGGCTTGCGATTTGACACTTTCGTCAGAATACATAAAAACACAATCGGCAAAAGAATGGAAACATTCAAAATTAGATTTCCACAAACGCCCCGCTATCTTTATTATTCAAAAAGATTAACTTTTGATTTTCGGTCAGGAATAACAAAAGAGGTATCATATCCCGAAAATTTTCGCATATAAGAAGGAATATCAGTGCCATAAGCATCTGCAAAACCCAAAGCTCCGTAGCTTCTTAAATAACGCTTTACACTACCTGGACCTGCCAAATGAGCCGCTGCTAAAATTCCTGACTCTGTAACTCGAATGCCGTCAATTTTTTTACCAACAAAACGCTTGATATCCCGTCGTAAAACCCATTTGTTGCGTTTGGTATTTGCTAAAAACGCTTTTTCCTGTAATGCAGGACTTCTCAAAAATTTTTGTGGATTTTTGATCCCCAAGACTTCCAAAGTCGAAACACCAAATTGATACTTACCTAAATAGCCAAGGGTGTTAATAACAGCATACTTTCCTTGAGATTCCTTAAACGCGATGGCCTCTTTAAAGGCGACATAAGAATTATCTAAAAATAAAACTTCTGAATTTTTATTTTCAGTTATATCTGAGGAAATGGTTTGGGAAACACTATAATCAAAGAACTCCGAAGTAACAGCATAGTCCTTATAATCAATATTTGGTTGAGCTGAAAACAGGGACATCAAACAGATGGTCACTAACAAAGGTGCTATAACATAAGATACATACTTCAAATTCACATCTGTGTTACTCATGACACTGTACTGAAAATTAAAAAGTGTAAATATACAAAAGTTTAAAGTTATCAATAAAAAACATACTATTTCCTAACCCCTTTACGGTTCAAATAGGCTTGGTAGTTTCTAGCATTTTGATTGTGTCCTTTTAAAGTTTTAGCGAACTGATGAAAACCAGGATTCTTAGCATCCGCTGCAAAATAAAAATATGAATGATGTTCGTAGTTCAACACAGCTTCAATCGCCGTTAAGTCTGGCATTGCAATTAATCCTGGAGGCAATCCTTTAAATTTATAGGTATTATACGCAGAATTGATGGTTTTATGTACATTCAAAACACGTTTGATAATTGTATTTTGATACTTTGGCAATTGATAGGCGGCAAACTTAAGTGTTGGATCTGCTTGCAAAGGCCAAGCATTGTTTAAACGATTGATATAAACGCCTGCAATTCGTGGCTGTTCAGAAGCCTGTTTAGACTCTTCATGAACAATGGCTGCAAGCACCATCACCTCGTGAGATGTAAGGCCTGTAGATTTGGCTTTACCTAAACGGCTGGCATTCCAAAAGCGATTGTACTCTTTTAACATTCGGTTTCTAAAGGTCTTTGCTGACGTATTCCAGAAAAATTCATAACTATTTGGCAAATACATTCCTAAAGCATTCGCTGCTGTAAAGCCATGAGACTCTAAAAAAGCTTTATCTGTAAATGCCGTAATTAATGCAGTACTATCTGCTTCAATTTGGTTCGAAATTCGTGCCGCTAAATCGGCCAATGTGTGTTGATTATTGAACGCTACTTTTATTGGTAAATTTCGACTCCGAATAGAGTTGACTATATCATTGTTTGTCATCCCTTTGGTAATTAAAAAACGTCCTGCTTTGATATTTTTTACATATTTTTTTTGCTTTGCTAATGTTTCAAACGTTTCAATGTTTTTTAACAGTGGTTCTAAATCAGCTCGAACCTCAGCAAAGGTCGCATCAGAACTTACAAAAATATAGGCTTCCTTGGAATTGAAATTAGTATTGGGTACCAGCATCACAGAATAAATATAGTATGAGAAAATTCCGGCAACAATCAACCCAATTAATACAATGGCAATCGCTATTTTTTTAAAATACATGGTTTATAAATTGAAATAAATATTCATTTTTATAGCGTCCTTTATAGAAACGCCATTTTTTTTTAAGCCCTACTTTTTGAAATCCAACAGATTCAAATAAGCGGATACTTGCAATATTATCTTCTAACACATTGCTATACAACTGATAGAGACCTAAATCCTTAAAACTATAATCCATCAATAAGGACAAGGCATCTTTCCCATAGCCTTTTCCTCGATGCGGTTCCGTTAACACTATGCTAATCCCAGCGTGTTTGTTATGAGCATCAAAATCAAAAAGATCAATAAAACCAATAGGTTCATTAGTTTTAGAGGTGATCACCAACCGCAATTGTTTCAGTATTTTAATATCATTATGAGCAGTTTCTAAATATATTTGTAGTACATCCTTAGAAAAAGGAGTTTGAACTTGACTTAGTTCCCACAAAGACTCGTCATTTTCTATTGTATATAAAAATGCTAAATCTTCAAGAATCAAGGGTCTAAGATTGATGTAATTTCCTTCTAATTCTACCACTGTAAATCCCCTTTAAAAACTTGTTTCGTAGGCCCACACAACCACACATCTGAATAGGAAGGTGAATGGGGTTCAAACCGAACTTTCAAAACCCCACCTTGTGTTTCCAAGGCAACTGATTTGGACGGAGTTTGGCCAGAGTGAAACATCGCAATAGCAACAGCTGTTGCTCCTGTTCCGCAAGATAAAGTTTCCCCCTCTACTCCACGCTCATAAGTTCGAATTGCAAAAGTATCTTCATTGATTTTTTCTGCGAAATTCACATTGACGCCATCAGCATCAAAAGGTGCAGTATGCCGAATTTTAGATCCCTCTGTGTTCATATCAATTGCTTGCAAACCAGTTTGAAGCACTACATAATGAGGAGATCCTGTATCGAGAACATGGTAATTGTCGTTCGAAAAAATTGATGAAACATCTTGCATTTTCAACTCAACATAGGCATCGTCAATACGTGCTAAATGGGGTCCATCAATAGCTATAAATTCAGTGTTTTTTTCTATAATTCCTAAAAAATTTGCAAAAGCTACAATACACCTGCCACCATTTCCACACATGGTACTCTCTTTCCCATCGGCGTTGTAATATACCATTCTAAAATCATAGTCAGGATCGGTTTCTAAGAGAATCAAACCATCAGCTCCAACTCCTGTACGGCGATTGCATAAATGTGCAATCAAATCTGCATTGTGTCTTTCAAACGCTCCTAGACGATTATCAATCATCACAAAATCGTTTCCTGTACCTTGATATTTATAAAAAAAATGTTTCATATATAAAGACAAATATAAGAATATTAAACTGTAATTTATGCTGTTAAAAGGGCGTTAAAATTAAATTTCGAATTCAATAAAAAACTAATTTTATAGTTATAGAATAAAACAAAATTATAACACCATGAAAAAAATACTCACTTTAGTATGTGTATCGGTTTTGGGTGGAGCACTTACCCTAGGAGCCTACAAACATCTTTTTGAAAATTCATCGATTCCTAAACCTATCGAAAATCAAGCTACTGCTACTCTATTTCCTGTAAGCTTAAATGCACCTTTAAGTGGTGGAACCAATGTAGATTTTACAACTGCCGCTGATAAAACAGTACACTCAGTTGTTCATGTAAAAAACACAACTCTCAATAAGAGTTATACGAGTTTTGAAGATTTATTTTTTGGAAGACCTCAACAATATGAACAAATTGGAACTGGTTCAGGAGTAATTATTTCGCCTGACGGCTATATCATTACAAATAACCATGTTATTGAAGGTGCACAATCTATAGAAATTACCACAAATGACAATAAAACATTTGAAGCCAAACTGATCGGAACAGATCCTGATACAGATATTGCTTTATTAAAAATAGAGGCTGATGAACCTTTAGAATACACCACGTTTGGGGATAGTAATTCCGCTCGAATTGGAGAATGGGTTTTAGCTGTTGGCAATCCTTTTAACCTAACATCTACAGTAACTGCTGGAATTATAAGTGCAAAATCCAGAGATTTATCTGGACAAAACACACAATCATTTATACAGACAGATGCTGCTGTAAATCCAGGAAACTCAGGCGGTGCTTTGGTGAATATCAATGGAGAATTAATAGGTATTAATACCGCTATTTCGTCTCAGACAGGTTCTTATATTGGTTATTCGTTTGCAGTTCCCAGTAACATTGCTCGCAAGGTTGTAGAAGATATTATGGAATATGGAAATGTTCAAAACGGAATTTTAGGAGTTATTGGAGGGGAGCTAAATAGTGAAAATGCCAAAAACTTTGGCGTCGATCAAACCGAAGGTTTTTATGTTACGGATGTACAAAAAGGAACAGGAGCTGAAATTGCTGGCATCCAAAAAGGGGACATCATCCAACGAATAGACGGCGTTAGGATTTCAAGATTTTCAGATTTAAAAGGGTTTTTAAATACCAAAAGTCCAGAAGATCAAGTTGAAGTCGAAATTTTAAGAGATGGCATCCCGCAAAACCTAGTGGTCACTTTGGAAAGACTCACTTCGATTGCCATTCCTATTTTAGGAACACTTCAAGAACCTTCTAAAAAAGCACTAAAAAATCTTAACATCGACTATGGTCTACTTATTTCAGAACTCTCCGAAACCCATCGCGAAGATTGGGAGTCAGACGGCATTTCTGAAGGAAGTTTAGTAACGGAAATTAACGATGTGAAAATAAATTCTATCAATGATGCCCAGAGAGCACTAAAAAAATATTCCAATAAAGTACTCCGAATCGCACTTGTTAAAAATAATGGCGAAAAAGTTGTTTATAGATTTAGATAATATTCTGTTTTTCAGTATTTTAAAATCTCTTGTTCAAAAATTGAATCGGGGATTTTTTTTATTCAAAAAAGTTACGAAAACGTTTGAAATCTTCTATTTTTGCAAAAACATTACAAAAACAAATAAATGGCTTCAAAACCCACCTACAATTCCGAAATCGCATTTCAATCAGACCGCAGAAAAGCAGCAGTTGAACTTATAAAAATTATTAGCGACTTATGGTATGATTTTTCTATTGAACTGGTCTTGTTTAGAAACCAATTAATGGATCGGAATATCAGCGAAATTCTAAAACTTCACGAATATGCTGGCGAATTTGTAAACAAACCCATTTCCATATTTGATTCAGTAGAAATGGCACAAGCCATCAAATTATTAAATCTTCCAGCTTCTAAATTAGATATTGGCAAACTGACATTTGAATATCACAAAGAAGAAGTTTCTAGCTACTCTACATCCGCCTTTCTTACTGAAAAATTAAAAGCAGCCAAACAACAACCAAAACTTGAACCGAAAGATGTGGTACTCTATGGGTTTGGACGCATTGGACGGTTGGTAGCACGCGAACTGATGGATAAATCTGGAAGCGGAAGCCAATTACGACTTCGCGCTATCGTCACTAGAGGTAAAATAACCCCTACTATTTTAGAGAAAAGAGCCGCATTACTGCGAAGTGATTCTGTTCATGGTGACTTTCATGGAACTGTTAGAGTAGATGCAAAATCACAAGCATTAATTATCAATGGAATGACCGTTTATATCATATCCGCCGCAAAACCTGAGGAAATTGACTATACAACCTATGATATAAAAGAGGCTTTAATTATTGATAATACAGGTGCTTTTAGAGATCAAGAAGCACTCCAAAGACATTTGACGGCTAAGGGATCTAAAAACGTATTATTAACAGCTCCAGGAAAAGGCATTCCAAATATTGTGCATGGCGTGAACCATTTAGAACATTCTCCAGAAAGTATCGCTATTTTTTCTGCAGCCTCTTGTACAACCAATGCCATTACTCCTATTTTGAAAGTTGTTGAAGACTCCTTAGGAGTGGTGCATGGTCATCTTGAAACAATTCATGCCTATACAAATGATCAGAATTTGGTTGACAATATGCATTCCAAATACAGAAGAGGACGCGCTGCAGCACTCAATATGGTCATTACAGAAACAGGAGCCGGAAAAGCAGTTAGCAAAGCACTTCCCACTCTGGAAAACAAACTTACCTCCAACGCTATTCGAGTACCTGTTCCTAGTGGTAGTTTGGCTATTTTAAACCTTGAAATTAAAAAGACAACTACTCTAAAAAAGATAAACAACTTAATTAAAACCGCTGCACTTTCAGGGGCTTTGGTAGAACAAATCAAATATGAATTCAACGACGAACTTGTTTCTAGCGATATTGTTGGCAGTTCCGCACCTTCCATTTATGACAGCAAAGCAACTATTGTAAGTCCAAATGGAAAAAATATAATTCTATATATATGGTATGATAACGAATTTGGATACAGTCATCAAGTAGTACGATTGGCCAAATACATTGCCAAAGTAAGGCGATTCACCTACTATTAGAATTTTCAATTCGTTATCTTTGCGTTTTAAATTTAGCAGATGCGCATAGACATCATTACCGTTTTACCAGAATTACTAAAAAGTCCTTTTGAGGCCTCCATATTAAGGCGTGCTATTGATGCAGGCTTGGTCAGTGTTCATTTTCATAATTTAAGGGACTATACTTCCGATAGATACAAATCTATAGACGATACTCAGTTTGGTGGTGGAGCTGGAATGGTGATGATGATTGAGCCTATTGATAAATGTATATCTCAATTAAAATCGGAGCGTGATTATGATGAAGTCATTTATATGACTCCCGATGGTGAAACACTCCATCAAGGCATTGCCAACCAGTTATCCATGAAAGGGAATTTGATACTGCTCTGTGGACACTATAAAGGTGTGGACCAACGTGTACGTGATCAATTTATAACTAAAGAAATTTCTATTGGTGACTATGTACTTTCTGGTGGCGAATTGGGAGCTGCTGTCCTCTGCGATTCCATTATCCGTCTCATTCCTGGAGTTCTAGGAAATGAAACATCGGCTCTTACCGATTCGTTTCAAGATGGGTTATTAGCGCCTCCTATCTATACGAAACCAAGAGATTATAAAGGATGGAAAGTGCCTGAACTCTTAGTAAGTGGAAATTTTCCAAAAATTGAAAAATGGCGAGAAGAACAAGCTATTGAGCGTACCAAAAATCGACGCCCCGATTTATTAGAAGATTAAAACATTCTGTGCTACTAAACTTTTTCTGCAATTAAGTACATAGGTTTTACTTTTTACTTATATTTGCACCCAATTTCGAGTTAACCTCTGGCGATCATCGTGAATGTTGTTTCGAACAAATATTTAAAAAACCATAAACATGGAATCCTTAATTAAATTTGTACAAGACGAATTTGTAACAAAAAAAGACTTTCCAGAATTTGCAGCTGGTGATACCATCACTGTTTATTACGAAATTAGAGAAGGTGAAAAAGTACGTACACAGTTCTACCGAGGCGTTGTTCTTCAAAGAAGAGGGTCAGGAAGTTCTGAAACATTTACAATCAGAAAAATGTCTGGCACCATTGGTGTTGAACGTATTTTCCCTGTAAACCTTCCAGCCTTACAGAAAATTGAAGTCAACAAACGTGGTAAAGTAAGAAGAGCTCGTATCTTTTACTTTAGAGAACTTACTGGTAAAAAAGCCAGAATTAAAGAAAGAAGACGTTAGTCAAATTTTCAATTCAAACACTCCAAAAAGCTCTATTTATTTAGAGCTTTTTTTTTATCTAAACCCAAAGCAATTTCTTCGTAAATTTTAAAAATATTATGATATGGAATTTTCAAATACTTTTAGAAATAAATTACCCTATAAAATCATTACAATTTCATATATTTGCACGCCTTATTTAATGTAAGGTAAGACGTATTTTTACTGAAGAAAAATTAAACCTTATTCCCCCATTATGGCTAACATCATTTATACCATCACCGACGAAGCGCCAGCACTTGCTACTAGGTCATTTTTACCTATTGTTAAATCGTTTGTAAAAAGCTCAGGCATTGAAATAGAAACAAAAGATATTTCATTAGCAGCTCGAATTCTTTCAACATTTACTGAATTTTTAACGGAAGACCAACAAGTTGAAGATGCCCTAGCCGAACTTGGTAAATTAGTCACCAAACCAGAAGCTAATATTGTAAAACTTCCAAACATTAGTGCTTCTATACCACAACTAAAAGCAGCGATTAGCGAACTGCAATCCAAAGGGTTTGCAATTCCAAACTATCCCGACACCCCCCAAAGTGAGGAAAAAAAATCCATTAAATCACGTTACGACAAAATCAAAGGAAGTGCAGTAAACCCTGTATTACGAGAAGGAAATTCAGACCGTCGTGCGCCAAAAGCTGTAAAAAATTATGCTAAGAAAAACCCACACAGTATGGGACCATGGACAGCTGAATCAAAAACACATGTAGCAACAATGACTGTCGGTGATTTTGCTCATAATGAAACATCAATCACAGTGTCCGCTGCTACGAACGTAAGTATTGTTCATACTGACACCAACAATCTAGCTACCACCCTAAAATCAAATATTGCCCTTTTGAACGGCGAAATTATTGATGCCACAGTAATGAGCATAAAAGCTTTAAAAACGTTTTTAACTACTGAAATCAACGATGCAAAAGAGAAAGGCGTTTTGTTTTCACTTCATATGAAAGCAACCATGATGAAGGTCAGTGATCCTATTATTTTTGGACATGCCGTACGTCTGTTTTTTGCAGATGTATTTGAAAAACACCAAACAACTTTTGACGAAATTGGCGTTGATGCCAATAATGGATATGGAAATATATTAGAAAAAGTCGCTGGATTAGCTGCAAACAAACGTCAAGAAATTGAAACTGATTTTGCAAACGCAATCACCAATGGACCCGATTTAGCAATGGTCAATTCTGATAAAGGCATTACCAATTTACACGTTCCTAGCGATGTAATCATCGATGCTTCTATGCCTGCCATGATCAGAACGTCTGGACAAATGTGGAATTCAGAAGGCAACGCACAAGATACTAAAGCAGTTATTCCTGATAGCAGTTATGCAGGGATTTATACCGCCACGATAGATTTTTGTAAAGAGCATGGTGCTTTTGACCCCACTACAATGGGAACAGTTCCAAATGTAGGGCTTATGGCTCAAAAAGCAGAAGAATACGGTTCACATGATAAAACATTTGAAATTCAATCCAATGGACGTGTCGATGTAATCGATGAAAATGGTACTGTTCTAATTTCGCACCCTGTAGAAGCAGGAGATATATGGCGTATGTGCCAGGTGAAAGATGCACCTATTCAAGACTGGGTTAAGTTAGCCGTTACACGTGCCAAAGCTTCTCAATTGCCAGCTATATTTTGGTTAGATGCACTGCGTGCACACGACGCAGAACTTATCAAAAAAGTACACACTTACCTAAAAGATCATGACACAAACGGACTGGATATTCAAATTTTAGCTCCTATAGAAGCTACACATTATACGCTCTCAAGATTGAAACAAGGACTGGATACAATTTCTGTTTCTGGAAATGTTTTGAGAGACTATTTGACCGATTTATTTCCAATTCTTGAGGTTGGAACTAGCGCCAAAATGCTATCGATTGTACCTTTAATGAATGGAGGTGGTTTGTTTGAAACAGGTGCTGGTGGTTCCGCACCAAAACACGTGGAACAATTTATCAATGAAAACCATTTACGTTGGGATTCATTAGGAGAATTTTTGGCCTTAGCCGTATCTCTGGAACATTTCAGTCAAGTCAATTCAAACCCGAAAGCAGCTGTGCTTGGAGAAGCGCTAGATGCCGCTACGGAGAAATTTCTAGACGAAAAAAAATCACCATCAAGACGTGTAAGTGAACTTGATAACAGAGGAAGTCATTTTTATCTCAGTCTGTATTGGGCTGAAGCTTTAGCTGCTCAAACAAAAGATTCAGAATTGAAAACAGAATTTTCATCCATTGCTACTTCTCTTTTAGAAAAAGAAGAAACAATTGTAAAAGAGTTGAATAGTATCCAAGGACATCCTGTTAAAACTGAAGGGTATTACCTTCCAAACTCAGGAAAAACAGACACCGCAATGCGCCCAAGTGCGACATTAAATCATATCATAGGATTATAAAATTCTATCAGAATATTTTGTTAAAAGCACCTCTAAGAGGTGCTTTTTATTTTAAATTTGTACCCTAAAAATTTAACCAATGACACGGCTCTTTTTTTTCCTATTAATAGGACTTAGTTTGTTAGGATATTCTCAAGAAAAATACACCCTTAGTGGTTCTGTTTTTGAAGGAGAGGGTCAAGAAACCTTAATTGGTACCAACATCCTTATATTAGATCTAAAAACTGGAACTATTTCTAACGAGTATGGTTTCTACTCCATCACACTAAACAAAGGAACTTACCAAGTTACAATAAGTACTATTGGTTACACAACCTTAAAAGAAACCATCACACTTGATCGAGATATTTCTAAAAATTTTACATTGACTGAAGCTCTAGAAGTATTGGACGAAATCGTGATTGAAACTGATATTGAAACCATTGACATCAAAACACCTCAAATGAGTGTCAATTCATTAACTGCTTCCACTATCAAACAAATTCCTGTGGTATTTGGAGAAGCCGATGTCATAAAAGCGATTACGCTTTTACCAGGCGTTTCTAGTGGAGGTGAAGGTGCTGCAGGTTTCAATGTTCGGGGGGGCGCTGTCGATCAAAATTTGATTTTATTAGACGAAGCAACGATTTTTAACTCCTCACATTTATTCGGTTTATTTTCTGTTTTTAATCCTGATGCAATTAAAAATTTAAAATTATTTAAAGGTGGTATTCCTGCCAAGTATGGAGGACGTGTCGCCTCTGTTTTGGACATCTATCAAAAAGAAGGCAATAAAAATAAATTTCGTGCCAGCGGAGGGGTTGGGATTGTTGCCAGTCGCCTACTGCTTGAAGGACCTGTAAATGAAGGAAAAGGCTCCTTTTTATTTGGTGGTCGAGCTACTTATGCACATTTATTTTTACCATTATTTGATATTGATAACATTGCTTATTTCTATGACTTAAACACCAAGTTGAGCTACAAATTAGATCCAAAAAACAATATATACCTCTCGGGTTATTTTGGTAGAGATGTGTTCAGTGTCTCCGATAGTTTTGAAAACACCTATGGCAATACTGTTTTAAATTTTAGATGGAATCATTTATTTTCAGACCAATTATTTTCTAACTTATCTCTCATTTATTCAGACTATTATTATGGATTGAATTTAAATTTCGTAGGCTTCGAATGGAATTCAGGAATTCAGAACATGAACATCAAATACGATTTTAAACAATACATTAATGACCGCTACAAACTCGAATATGGGCTTCACAGTACATATTATAGTTTCAACCCAGGAGTTATCAGTCCAAATGGTCCAGACTCGGGTATTAACAGAAAATCATTAACCAATAAATTTGCATTTGAAAATGCTGTTTACATAGATGTAAACCAGCAACTCACAGAGCGTTTTGCACTTAACTTCGGCGTACGATTGAGCTCATTTTTACGATTGGGGCAAGACAAACTAAATGTATATGAGAATGACAAAGCCGTTGGGTTTAATACTGACTTACAACTTTACGAGAAAATTGATCCTATTGGATCCGAAAGTGGTAGTCAAGGAAAAGTGGAAAAATCTTTTATGAATTTAGAACCTCGATTGGCACTCTCCTACCAACTTAATGACGATACTTCCCTTAAAGCTAGCTATAATAGAATGACGCAGTATTTGCATTTGTTATCCAATACCAGTTCTCCAGCTCCCTTGGATGTCTGGACGCCAAGCGGGAAATTTATACAGCCACAAATCCTGGATCAAATAGCCATCGGATATTTTAAAAATTACGAAACCTATTCGTTAGAAGTAGAAAGTTTTTATAAAACCATCAAAAACAGAATCGATTATATTGATGGTGCTAATTTAATTGCCAATGACGCTATTGAACAAGTATTGCTTAACGGCCGTTCAAGAGCATATGGATTGGAACTTTTGTTCCGTAAAAATAAAGGCCGTTTTAAAGGATGGTTTGCTTACACGCTTTCAAAATCTGAACAACAAACCGAGGGACGAAACGCTTCTGAGCCAGGGATCAATAACGGAGATTGGTACAACACTCCTTATGATAAAACACACGACATATCTATCACATCGACCTATGATGTGACTGAAAAATGGAAATTGAGTGCTAATTTTATATTTCAAACTGGACAACCAACCACCTACCCCAATGGGCAATACAATTATAATGGCTTGGTCGTTCCAACATTTGAAGCTCGAAATTCAAGCCGTCTAGATGCTTACCATCGTTTTGATATTTCTGGAACTTACACACCCAAACCCAACAAACAAAAAGGATGGCATAGCGAATGGGTCTTTAGCATTTATAACCTGTATAACCGTAAAAACACCCAATCGTTAAATTTTAGAGAGAATGAAGTGACCGGTCAAAATGAAACGGTCAAACTATCTCTTTTTGGTGCGGTAGGAGCCCTTACTTACAACTTTAAATTTTAATACTATGAAACACCTAAAACAACTCATACTATTGATTAGTCTTGGAGCACTAAGTACAGCATGCGAAGAAGTCATTCAACTCGATCTGCCCACAGAAACCCCTCGGCTTGCCATTGATGCCTCGCTATTAATGACGCCCAATCAAACTTTTACTCAAGTAGTAAAGCTGAGTTTATCTGGTAATTTTTATCAAGAAGAAAACCCTGTTGTATCAAATGCTAGTGTACAATTGGTAGATCTCACAAACAACCAAATACTCAACTTTGTGTACGACGCTACACTAGAAAACTTTAAAATGGACTTTACTCCGAGTTTCAATACCGACTATAAACTACGCGTGGTATACGAAAATGAAACCTATGAATCTTCAATAGAACAGCTGATGCATGCCGTGCCTATTGAAAACTTAGAACAAGGAGGTAACACTCTTTTTACAGGTGATGAAAAAGAAGTTATCATTTCTTATACTGATAGTGCTGAGCGCGATGATTTTTATTTATTTGACTTTGGTTACCAATTGTACTTAGCGACCAAAGATGAATTCTATCAAGGAAATTTATTCACTTTTTCCTATTTTTATGATGATTTATTAGCCGGTGATCAAGCAGTTATTAAAATAATGGGGATCAATGAAAGGCATTTTAATTTTATGACCATTTTGATTGACCAAACTGAAGATGGTGGTAATCCTTTTAACACAACACCTTCCACTGTGCGAGGAAACATTTCAAACCTAACCAATCCAGACCATTATCCAATGGGATATTTTAGACTTTCTGAAACCTATAGTGCTAGTTTAGTTTTAGAATAGTACAAAAGTGTTCCAAAAATTCTATTTTTGTGTATGACTTTCACAAAAACCACCGAACAGGATTCGCAATATAACCACCTTGAAAAAATGTCAATCAAAGACGTTTTAAACGTTATAAACAAAGAAGATCAATGCGTTCCTACAGCCGTCTCAAAAGCAATTCCTCAAATTGAAATTCTCGTAACAAGTATTGTTAAAAATCTTAAAAATGGAGGGCGTTTGTTTTATATGGGGGCTGGAACGAGTGGACGCCTCGGCATTTTAGATGCTTCCGAGTGTCCTCCCACTTTTGGAGTACCCCACAATAAGGTCATTGGTTTGATTGCTGGTGGAGACATTGCCATACGTAAAGCAGTTGAATTTGCTGAGGACGATACACAACAAGGTTGGAAAGATTTAGTAAAACATAGTATTTCTACTAATGATATAGTAGTTGGTATTGCTGCTTCTGGCACAACTCCTTATGTAATTGCCGCTTTGAAAGCCTGTCAACAAGCAAATATTAAAACCGCTTGTATTACCTGCAACCAAGGCAGTCCTCTTGCCAAAGTCTCGGATTACCCAATTGAAGTGGTAGTAGGACCCGAAGTACTGACGGGTAGTACGCGAATGAAAGCCGGAACCGCACAAAAATTGATATTGAATATGATTACTACAACAACAATGATTCAGTTAGGAAAGGTCAAAGGCAACAAAATGGTAGACATGCAACTTAATAATGATAAGTTGGTAGCTCGTGGGATTCAGATGCTCATGGATCAATTAAACCTCTCAGAATCAGAAGCAAAAAAATTATTAGACACTCATAAAAACGTACGAAACGCACTAAAAAATTATACCAATGGAAACACCTAGAACCAATAAAGACCTTTTAGTCGATGGACTCAAAACAATGGGAATCACCCTGTTTTTAGCATTTTTGGGACCTTTCATTTTACATGCGGGACTTTCCAATCCCGAAAAACCACTTTACATCCCTTTGGTGATTGTAGGTGTTTTAATTTGTGGAGGAGCTATTTATTTTGGATTTAAAGGCATTCGCATCATTATGGACAGCCTATTTGGAAAGAAATAATTTTATTTAAACTGTTGTTACAAAAAATGCCAATGTAGATTTAATTTTTTTAAAATATACAAAAGAAAACGTTACGCAATGAATCTAATTATTTAAAAAAGTTGATTATAAAAAATCAAATATGTAAATTTATAAAATATAATTTTTTAATTGAGTGGGAATTTATAACTATAAAAATCAGTACTCAATTCTAAACAAAAAAACACAAGGTAGAATGATATTATTTATAAAGGGAAGGCTAAAAAGTTTTAAATATGCGTTCAGAGGCACGTACTTATTAATAAAAACTGAACACAGTATTATGACCCAAATTTTCATCTTTTCATTAACAATCTTAACTGGTTTAATTGTTGGTATTTCCAAACAAGATTGGATCAACCAAACATTAGCTATGGGCTTGGTTTTGGGTATTGAAGGTATGAATACGGCAGTTGAAAAATTATCTGACTTTGTACATAAAGAAAATCACCCTAAAATAGGTTTTATAAAAGATGTTTCTGCGGGTGCTGTTACTTTTGCTGCATTTACATTCATATTTGTTCTTGTAATAACATATCTACCCCATATCATAAATTATATATAAATAACAACTAATTATTAATTACGTATAGGTGTACCTTAACCTAAAATTTCTTCTTTCTTTTAGTGTCCACATTTAATCACTTCTCATATTGTGGATAAAGACAAATTGTCTTAATTATTATCTGACGAAATTGTAATTTGTTAATTTATAGTTTCACTTTATGAAATTATGCTTCCTAGCTTGGGCTCAAATATTTCGCGTAGAAAAGGAACTTTATATCTATTAGGCTTATGTGATTTTAGTTTTCAAGCTTCGTATAAAGACAAAAAAAATCCCTAACCATACAGTTAGGGATTCTCAAAAAAGGCGGTGACCTACTCTTCCACAAGTGTAGTACCATCGGCGCTAATGGGCTTAACTTCTCTGTTCGGGATGGAAAGAGGTGAGCCCC
>Ga0233438_10000248_pt1 | contig 75084 bp, 59 predicted proteins | sample SI_123_September_FD_182720 | JGI IMG/M metagenome (GOLD analysis project Ga0233438, IMG submission 182720) | Seawater microbial communities from Saanich Inlet, British Columbia, Canada - SI_123_September2016_10_MG | ecosystem: Environmental > Aquatic > Marine > Inlet | place: Canada: British... | reverse complement strand
TCAGATCACCATCTACAGCATCGGTAGCGGTTGCACCTGCATCTGTATAAGTAGCACCTAATACATGAGTAACTGTGGCAGAGCCTGTTAAAGTAATGACTGGTGCTGCACCATCAACAACATTCACGGTTCTAGTTACGGCGGTCGCTGTATTTCCTGCACTATCCACTGCTGAGTAAGTCAGAGTATAGGTACCAACAACGTTACTATTAACTGTTCCGGTTGTAGTGACACTCACTGAGCCATCAACAGCATCGCTAGCTGTAGCACCTGCATCGGTATACGTTGTCCCTACTGCATGACTGACCGTGGCTGAGCCGGTTAATGAAATAACCGGCGCTGTTGTATCTGCTACAACGACTGCAGAAACCACTACACTGCGCGTTACTTGAACAGCGGTATTACCTGCTGCATCGCTGACATTGTATGTCACTGTGTATGTACCGGCAGCTGAAGTATCGACATTACTGCTCACAACAATAGCAGACGTTAAGTTGCCATCGGCATTATCGCTAGCTGTTGCACCCGCATCGGTGTAACTATCACCAACATCTAAGGCAACTGTTGTAGCGCCAATTAGTGTAATAACAGGTTCATTTATATCAACAACATTCACCGTTCTGGTGACTTGTGTGGCTGCATTGCCTGCCACATCGCTTGCCGAATACGTAATGGTATATGTACCCACTGTATTTATATCAACAGTACCACTGGTTGTTATGCTCACGCTCCCATCAACAGCATCACTGGCAGATGCACCTGCATCGATATAAACTGCGCCTAATACATGTGTGACCGTCGACGCACCCGCTAAGGTGATAATTGGAGCTTCACTATCTACATCGTTAGTAAATGGCACTGTGCTAATGATAGCAGTTGAAGTCGAGTTGTTACTTGTATTTGAATTCCGGTAGGCTAGTGTGACTTCAGTGTTTTGTGTTTGGTCGTTAAAATTATCAGACAGAATATTAGTTTGTCCTGCTACATCTGAGTACACTTTGATATCATCTATAATAAAGGAGTTACCGCCCTTAGTTTGGATTTCAAAGAAGGCAGGGCCATTAGCCTGCAAACCCGCTGAGCTACTTAATGCTAGTGATTCAAACGTTCCGTCACTATTTACAGTAAAGTCTGATGAAGATATATAAGTGTCATTGATTTTTAATGTCAATTGAGCAAGACGACCTGCCGCCGAATCCCATGTGAATTCTACCGGTACGACTTGGCCCTTTGTAATTTCGTTATTCAATAAAGAGGTAGTAGAACCATTATGTAATTTCAATTCACCATTTGCTCGAACGACTAAAGCAAGTATCGTCCTAGGTAGCTCTGTGCCTTTATAGGTCCGACCATGAAAAACAACTTTTGCATCCTTAGTTGAATCCTCAGGATACACCATTGTAAATGTCGCTTTACCACTAGGGGTTGTGCCATAGTCTGGCATATCGATAACCCATTTAGCATCCGCACTGTTATTATCGCCAACTTTTACAGCTAAATTTGTAACAGCTGTTTCAGGATCATCATCACCAGTGTCGCTGGAGTTGTCGGTTGTCGGAAAAACAATACCAGTGCCTATTGAGTTACTGGTCGTTTTTGAGTTTTGGTAATCAAGTACAACTGTACTGTCTTGAAATACATCTACACCGTCAAATTTTTCACTTAATAATTCAGTATTACCCTCAACATCTGAGTAAACTGTGAAATCATCAATATCAAAGTTATTACCACCCTTAGTTTGAATTTCAAAGAAGGCTGGGCCATTAGCCTGCAAACCCTCTGAGCCACTTACTGCTAGTGATTCAAACGTTCCGTCACTATCTACAGTAATGCCTGATGAAGATATATAAGTGTCATTAATTTTTAATGTCAATTGAGCAAAACTACCTGGCGCCGAATTCCATGTGAATTCTACCGGAACGACTTGGCCCTTTGTAATTACGTTATTCAATAAAGCGGTTGTACCATCACCTTTATATAGTTTCAATTCACCATTTGCTCGAACTGCTAAAGCAAGTATCGTCCTAGGATACTGTGTGCCTTTATAGTCCCGACCATGAAAAACAACTTTTGCATCCTTAGTTGAATCCTCAGGATAACGCATTGTAAATGTCACTTTACCACTAGGGGTTGTGTCATAGTTTGGCATATCGATAACCCATTTAGCATCTGCACCGTTGCTATCGCCAACTCTAATTCCAAAGTTATCGGATTCTGATACAACCGTCGACGTTTCTTCAACAACATTTAATGTTATTGATGATTCTGATTCGTCAGAGCTAACATCTATTTGCGGAATACCAAGATCGATTATTTGCAGATGGAGTGGCAAAGCATTGCCCTCACCTTTTTCCATCAAGTAATAGTAGACCTTACCTTTATCAATATAGATTGTGCCATGGGCAAATGAAGTCCCACCGACTTGCTCATATGCACGTTCAAACGTTTTGGTACCACCTTGAGCAACTTCCACATACGGTCTGCCATTGTTCAATCCAATAACATAAACGTTATCACCAGAGGTGTAGATGGATGTTGCCCCGATAAATTCATCATCGAAAATAAATTCATCTGCGCCTGCAGGCTTGTAAGCATGGATATATTTTTTCTCACGGGGTATATCGTCAAAACCGTAAAGAGCAGCATCAGATGAGGAAGTGTTGGTTTGTACCAAACTAATAATATGGATATCGCCACGAGCTGTGACAGTCCAATCGAAATCTTTAACTATATACACAGAATTTTGTTGTACATGCGTAATGAAATCACCTGGTTCAAACACTTTTATTTCGTCAGAATCAACCAAAGGCCAAGTCATAGCTTCGCCTTCGTGGTTAAACCATTCACCAAAACCTTCGGGATGGTCAGAATACGCGTAATACACACCATTTTGATATTTATACTTATCACTGTTATCACTACTACGTTGCTGAAAACCAACGCGTAATTTACCATTGATGTATTTCATATTACCGTACAGGCCCCAGTTATAATCATTTCCTTTCTGGGCTTGATCATTTTCATTAAATTTGGTGAAAGTAGACCAGGTTTGCGTATTTGCATTGTAACGATTAAATAGGTAGGCTCCGTTATTATTTCCACCTAAACGCATATACAGCAGTAACGTCCCGTCCGTTGTCTTAAAAAATTTAGGATAGGTCAAGCGTGCAAAATTGCTTTTATCGGCGAGGTTACCTGTCATGACTAAATGTTTATAATCATCATCACCTTGACTGACAGAACTCGTATCTTTAACAAATTTTGCTAAAGTAAATTCATCATCTGGTACTTCTGCGGCACCGACTACACTGTACGAATAACGGAAAAAATCATCCCTAAATACACCACCGTGATTAGTATCATCATATGCATGCATGTCGTACACCATATGAATAGTCCCGTTAACAGGACTGACCGCTAAACCTATCGTATTATGGGATTCGCCAATTAGTGGATCGCCTCTAAAACCAGTATGTCGATGAGGAAACTCAATATCAACAGTATCACCAGTCAGAGTATTTAAGCGCGTTAACATTACATGTCTATCATCTTTACCGCCACGGTACCAAGTCATAAAAACGTAATGTTTATAGGTTTTTACTGCATCACCGTGAGCCGAAATACTACGTCCAAAGAAAAAATCATACGGAACACCAGTATTTGCTTGGTCAACATTACCATAATTTAACTCAACGCCATCGAAATACAAACCATCGTCTGCAATCTGGACTTCAGATTCTAAAGTAACATCAGCACTAACGCTCATTGTGCATAGTAATAATGCTGCACCAAATCCAGTAAAATTAACAGCACCACCAAGGGTATGGATGATTTTTTTATAATAAACTTCTATATCGAGTGTATCCAATTTTAATTTCTTGTTACCAAACCATGCTATTCGTTTATACATTTATCATACCCTTATAAGCAATTAGATTTTTTTACAATTTTCACATTTAACTTTGTACAAATAATGACCAAAAATGAAGACTGAAACCAATCAAAATCAATCAATAATCACATTAAACCAGTAAAAAGGATCGCTGCGCTGCCCATAAATGACTGATATTGAAAATTGTTGATTGTAAACATAACGTAATTTTAACAAAAAGAAAACAAAATCAGTTTATATGACAACTCCTGTATTTAAATAGAATGATCAGTCAGGCCGAATTACTAGTAACATAGTCAATCAGTTCTGAATCTGAATAGAAGATATCATTTCACCGTTTGTATATTAGTAATGGTAAACATGAGATATTTTAAGATAGTGCCGTGTGTAAATCTTTGGCTTTTTATCTTTGAGTTAGTAAAAAAATAACGTCTACTTTAAACATAGAAACAAACAAAACCGAACTAAAATAATCCAGCTTTTTAATGTATTTGGCGGATAGAGGTTCGAACACTCAGTAGATTTAACCCTAAACACAGCACATCACTCCCCCACTAGTTTAAAAGCAGGCTAAGCCTAAGTGGATTCAACCTTCACCGCTTCCGCCTTTCGTCAAATTTCAGTGGGCGAAATACTGCGCTAGTAACAATCGACTTAAAATCATCATGCGTGGGGTTGAGAAGTAAGTTGGATTCTTCCGGCACAATGATACTAGGTACTTCTAGAGCAACGGTTTTACCTTCAGTAAGCCATTGGTCACCTCTACGAGCAGTACTCAAAGGTGCAGGTTCATCCGGGACACGTATCTATTGTGGTGACTTGTGCATGACTGATTGAAAGTTCACAGAGAGAGTAATATTCAAAAAGAGCTGTGGACTGCATATGCACAAGCATTTCTAGCTGCACTAAAGATTGGCTCGATGCACAGTGAACACACGACCTACCTTTAGAATTCCATCGAACACCAAATAACCTAGCACCTTCCCCATCTAATGCATTAGATTTCCATTTGGTTTTAACAATACGAAAAAGTTTTATGCTCTGATTCAAGCAAATACACCATGCTCTAAGCGGCCAATCATATCAGTCACGGCATCACACCCTGCGCTAGTTGAAAGCATATTTAAAGGGCGCTTATTATCAAGTCCTATGATGTTTGAGCTCATCCAACCAGTTTGACAAACACCGATACTGAGTTGTTCTTATAAAGATAAAAATTCTTTGATCACTAGATATTATTCAATTACAGGATACAGGTAAAGATTTATATCATAATATCTTGGATTGCTATTTTAGTATTAATTTTCATTCTCAAAGTCGGGGCCACTTATGAGGGATAACCCCAAGTACCCTAGCTAGCTCACTTAAGGGTCATTAATGCCCTAGTGTTCACCTAGTGCCTTCTTATTAGTATTATCTTAGTTAGTATTAAAGAAGTATAAAAAGAAGAATGAAGTAGTATCAGTAGCTGCTTAGTATTAGTCTAAAGGTTCTAGTGCCTGAGTCTCTTTTAAGTAGCTCTTATAGTATTGCTGCATAATGTTACGCTGCTCTACGAAGTCTAGCTCTTGCCTTAGCTGCTCCACATTGAGCACATCTGCCCCTTTTGCCCTTGTGCCCATATCAGCATTACGTACCTCTAAGCTCCTATGGGACTTAATGACCTCACACTGCACTGCTATCTCAGCACCCATGACCTTGTTAAAGCTCTTGTACATCTGTTGCTTTAAGATACCGTAGTGAGAGGCTGTCACAATGAAGCTATCATGAATAGGCAAGCAGGTTATCCCTAAATCCAGCAAGGACAACTTCACTCATTGAAGCATCGATCCCGGGCTACAGAGTTGGTGTACTTAATACCGTTCCGTGAGCCATAAACAAATCATCGTATTTAACACCACCATTGCCATATGGCGTGTCGATTGGACCAGCGTTACAAGTAGCATAAACAGAGGTAATAGGTAGCTCTCGTTTCATTCTAAAATCAGCGCCGGTATATACTTTTTGCTGTTCTGGAAATTCCTTACCTCCACGAATATAAACATCATACTTTTGGCCGCCCTCAGAGAGTTTACTATTATTGACTACGCTCCATACTTCATACCAAGTGTTGGTTTCCATAGGTTTAGCATAAGCTTGAGTTTTTTCGTTATAGATTCTCTCATACCAACTTCCTTTTCTGACCGCTAGCGTACCGTCGTTTTGAAAGTTGACATTGTCATCAAATCTATCTGTTATCCTTAAGCTTGGCTCCAAAGAGTTATAATCATTTGCGATAATACCTTCATCATTCAGATTACTGAGCCCAAGAACATGATTGTTAGGGAATGCTTCGACATTGATGCGAGCATAAAACGTATATGTTTCGCCCACTTCGATGGCTTTAGGGAGTTTTTTAAATGTCAATGCTTTTCTATTACCCAGAACACCTTCTTGTGCAGGTTTTTTTATCAAATAATGGTTACCTGTCTGCGCCTCACTGCGCACTTCTGTAACCTGAGGATTCTCGATCCTTGGTTCAGTTTGATTAAACGTGTCTATCATAGTCCATTCTTTTAGTGCCGATTGAGATTCAAAGTCGTCAATCTTAATCCAATTCGTACTTTGTTGATTTGTATCCCCCGACTTTTCAGGGGTGCAAGCAACTAAAGTAAATATCAATAAAGCGATTACCATTAAATGATTAGAGAAGGTTTGATAGGTCATAGTGTTAATTCCTTTATAGTATATTTGATTGGGTATTTTTTATAATTGCTTATGAACATTCTTATGATACTAGTCGTAGCATATTGTTGCTATGAGATAAAAGCCCAGAAGTATAAAACGAATTAACGTTTAACACTATCCGAATTTACCGCAGATACACAAGGGGTATAACAAACAACGCCAACAAAAATAATTCTGTTTTATTCGAGCTTAATTGAACTTACAGCGTATAAACAACCACTATTCACAAAAATTAGAAGCACAGTTATGGATTTAGTATTTTTTGATCTTGACGGGACCTTATTAAATGGCTCCTCGGTACTATCGCAATTTACCATCGACACCCTGAGTCGAATGGACGCCAAAGGTATCGCCTATACGGTAGCCACCGGTCGAACAATGTTATCCGCTAGTTCGATTTTAGAGGGACAGTTTTTATCACTTCCGCATATTTATAACAATGGGGTGACGCTTTGGGATCCTAAGCATAAGAGTATCGAGTTTGAGAATTTACTCACCGAAAATGAAATTAATTTAATATTAGCCATGGCACTGGAACATAATATTACACCCTTTGTAAATACCGTGGAAAATCATCATCATGTCATTTATCACAGCCCGCCACAGCATAATATTGAGAAAGAGCTTATCACTAAATATTTTGCTCGCTCAAAAGCCACATTAATGCCATTAAATGCACTGGCTCATGACAGACCGGTAACCAACATCAGTATGATTGGTGAAAATACGCATATTAAAGCAATGTGGAAACAGCTCAATGAGCACCCTCTCATCATCGCCTATTCAGGTCCAGCTCATGAAGGCAAAGAGTATAGTTGGATGGATATACATCATTGCTTCGCCAATAAAGGCGCTGCGGTTCAAAAATTACGAGATGAATTAGGTGCCCAAAATGTAATCTGTTTTGGTGATAGTGATAATGATTTAAGTATGTTTGAGATCGCTGATGAGTGTTATGCAACTGATAACGCAAAGGCCTTAATCAAAAACAAAGCAACCAAGGTTATTGGACATAATCATGATGATGGTGTCGCTAAGTTTTTGACCGAACGGTTTGATTTGTAATTAGAAGTAGCTCCACCATGCATAACCGGACAGGCGGCACCATTATTATTGTCATTACTGTTCATAAAAAGTCTCCTGATATGTTACTCATTAACCAAGGCAGCGATGAGTAACTAAAACGGATTAATCGTATACCCCTGTTGCTGCAACAGAGCATGGGCGGTCATTGCTGACAACTCGACTTCAACGCCGTTCACCAGCTCGGCGTTTTTAACATCATAAGCTGCGCCACTTTGACCACACAAGATTACCCTCACATTATTGCTCATCAGAGCATTGAGTAATGCCTTATTAGGGTTATCGTAATTGTGCTTTTTTTGATAGCTTTCATGATCAAGTAGATCCAATGTCGCTTTGCCATGAACCACCAACGCTAATTGAATATTTTCTTGTTTAACACCTGCAGCCACATGCATATTAATGAAGCGAGCCAAGCTATTAAATTTTCGGTTAACCTCATCTTTTTTATCGTTCGTACTGCCCACATCAAAAGCCACCTTGAATACAGCATCTTTTGCCACTGTGTGAGTCGCTACAGGGGCATTTTTACCCAATCCCATAATGACAGGTCCGTCTTTAAATGCAGTGGTTTGGGCATTAGTTGACGTTGATACTAGCAATAACAGACTAGCGAATAACGTAATGATGAAATAATTGATCGTTTTCAAAAAAATTCCTTATATTGATTTATATGCTGATTATAGCTTTTAATTTTTTGTATCGTACAAAAAAGTTGGATGAGTGACAACAGACACAAACATTGAATGCCAACTTTGCTTAGATAGCTCGTTGTCATGGTTTTACTCAACAGTATAATCAGGATAACGAGCCATTTACGGCCTTAAGAGGTCTAACCTCTCACCAGTTAAAAAAATCATTCTTAATTTTTATACAATTTTTTACATTCTTTTTTTTGTAGGTAATCTCTTATAAAAAAGTAAGATATAAAGAAAATATGTATGTATAAAATGAGTTAACAGTCTACAAACCTCACTTTATTTAAAGCATTTGGACTAAAAAACACGCTATATCATTAATATACTTATAAAAAACCTCTATATGCAATACATTAACCTACCAACTAAAATATATATGTTCTTAACAAAAAGTTATATTCAACGGAGGGTACCTAAACATGTTCAATAATATAAATGAACCTAAATCCACCAGTATTTCATTACAAAAAAAATTTTATAACCAAATTAATTTTAAACATGAAAATAGTGAAATATTGGAATTGATTGATAGTTTGGATATCAAAATTAAGCACTTTACGTTAGGTGATAAACGTTTATTCCCTAACGCTATTATTGCCTGTGATACACGATGGAATGGATTGCATATCAATGTCAGATTGAAATTCAAGAGTTTAGACCTGCTACAATAAAACTTAGAAGCTACAAATTAATCGCTAATCAACTGCAATGCAATGGCGAAAATGTCGTTAACTTTGCACTAATGCATGCTAACGATGCCGTCGCTTCGCATCTAGATCGTTTTCGTATTGGGAATGTTAAAATCAGAGATATTTCAAAAACGTTTTCAGGAACAGTCCATCTAGGTGAATCAAACGTCGCGAATGCAAGTTACACGTACGACAGCAAGTAATGTTAGCGAGGAGCAACTAAAAAGCCACTGTTGATATCACCAGTGGCTTTGTTGTTTTTACTCTTTTACGACTGTTTTGGTTTTCGATCTCGCCACCAACTTGCCAACGAAGAGCCCGAAATATTCATTACCGGACCAAACACCGCAGGCGCCAGCCCCATCGTAGCAACCTTACCCATTTCCAATGCAATACCCGAGGCTAAACCTGAATTTTGCATGCCAACTTCAAAGGCTATCGTGCGCGATGAAGCCTCATCCATACCGAATAATTTAGCCCCACCGTAACCAAATAAATATCCCAGAGCATTGTGAATAATCACCACCACAATTAACACTCCCCCGATTGTTAGCAAACTATCACGCCCTGCTGCTGTAATAATGGTAATGATGATCCCAATAGATATCATTGAGATTTTGGGCATTGCCTTGTCTAATAGCGGAAAGCGACCATGTAACAGGTGATTAAAGATCAACCCTGCCACTAACGGTAAAATCACAATCTTACTAATACTTAAAAACATCGCCATCGCATCAATGGGCACAAACTCATCGGCTAACAAGGACATGTAAAAAGGCGTAATAAAGGGGGCTAATAATGTTGATACGGCCGTTAATGTCAATGATAGTGCTAAGTTTGCTCCTGAGATATAAGCCATGACATTAGACGCTAAACCACTAGGTGAACAACCTACCAATATAATCCCTGCCGCAATTTCTGGTGGTAGACCCGATGCCACCGCCAATCCAAAACCAACGATAGGCATGATCGAGAACTGACAAATTAAACCAATTAATATGCCTTTAGGCATCTTACCCACGCGCACAAAATCTTGCACACTCATTGACGTTCCCATGCCAAACATGATGATCATCAACAAAGGCACGATAAAGGATTTGAGCTCTACCCCGCCAACACTTTGAAATACGCTAGGATAATACAAAGCAGTGGCGACCGCCGTCAGGATCATAAAGGTAAATGCAAAACCCGAATATTTGGCATGAGTATATAAATACAAAACGAAACTCACAAAAAATCCAATCACTAGCGGCCCTGAGATTACCCAATAGGATAACGCAATTAATATGGCACTACCCACGCCTAACAGCAACGCGATAAACCCAAATAGTTTGTTAACATTGGAAGGTGCAGAAGGTTTAAAAGGGGTGGAAGGTGTAGATTGCTTTGATGACAAATCGGACATAACAAAACCTTAATGATTGTTTTAACTGATATTTTGCCACTATAGTACAAATACACGGATTATTTAATCACTAATCACTCGATTGTTAGGCCATCTTGTTAACTTCGCAAACCAGGTCTAAGAAAAAGTCCAATTACAGTTTACATTGTCCCGATTGTAAATCCGTAACGGCATTACTCTCTTCTGAGTAATTCGCTAATGGAAGCTTTATATGAATGTTAAACCCATCCGTAGAATCAACATAAAAATCCCCATCCATTGCCGTTACGCGATCTTCTATGCCAGACAATCCAAATCCGCCTCGACTCGCTGAAATTTTCTTAACTAAACCATTCCCATTATCCGAGATACTCAGGATCAAAATATTAGCAATCAGATGAATACTCATGCTAAATAAATCACCGCTTGAGTATTTTATTGTATTGGTAACAGACTCTTGGACAATCCTAAATATCGCTATTTCTTGGGCAGGTGTTAGTTGGCGTAAGTCCACAGTAATATCATGTATATAATGAATGTCAGCCGCTTTTAGTCGATTCGCAAAAAACTCGCCAGTCAACGTATTGGTTAATCCTACATCGTCAAGCTCTGTGGGTCTGAGCCAGTTCATCATGTTATATACACTATCATAAATCGTATCTGCAGCACGCCTAATACCAGTTGTGCAGGATATATTGGAATGCTTTAGCCCCTCCCGTTCAATCATAATAAGCTCTGTTTTTAACGCTGTGATGTTTTGACCGATTTCGTCATGTAATTCTTGAGAAAGTTGTTTACGTTCTTGTTCTTGGATTGTAATAGTCCGATGCGATAATTCTCTTAACTTGGTATTATTGACGGCTAGGGTGTCATTCATTATGCGTAAATTGAGTTTGACACGTTCCGTTTCCAGTAAGTATCCACCCACAAATAATGCCACTAAGCAGTAGCTCGTCATAAAAGGCATATAATTTAAAAGCAACTCACCATTGTTAATATCAAATAAATACAACAGTAAAAGCGCATTTATCGTGACCGTAAACGACATTATGGCAACAAAACCATTGCTAGCCCCTAGCCACACAATAGCAATAAAAATCAATACGACTAATAAGTTATCTAACCCTGGGTAAGTTACGTGAAGTGTGAGTAATACCAATCCAATTAGTATATTAACTATGAACACTCTATATATCTGATGATTGCTAGGTGTATCTGTTTTTGCAAGCAACCACATCACTAAAGACACGCATGTAAGCATAAATAAAAATGGTAACAATGCGGCAAGTTGATGAGCCACAAATATTTCCAATAACATGCGTTCGGGAACACCGGCATACAATGGACCATCGGCAACTAAATTAACTAATGTATCCACTATTCTGGTAACAATGAACGCGCCAAATATGGCAAGTATCACAGGGACTGTCATTACCGCCTGTTTTAAATAACGTGACTTGATATAATAAATAACCGGCAATGCCAATAGAGTGTAAAAGTGATAAGTCAGGTTGTCACTCAATAAAGCATTCGGTAAAACAAAGTTTGTAAAATATAAGGAGACTCCAATACTGCCACCTATCCACACAAACCCCCAATAACGAACGGGTAAAAATAACAATAACAACAACCTAAAACCCGCAGGAAAATACCAACAGACCATATCCTTGTATACTTCGTAATGTATTGATACCCAAAATAAAAGGAACTCCGCCACGCCACTGCCAATAAGAGTTACTCCGGCATACATGATAAATTGCGATAGATTAAACTCTTTTTCGAGTTTCAATGGGTTTCCCTTATTTTTGACCTTCTTTATATCTTTTTTTAAATCTACCCTAATATTAATTTTCAATATATAAGCCATTTTCTTATGTAAATTTAGTAAAAAATCGATTTGCGCCTGATTTGCCTAAGCACATAAGATACAATAACCACAACAACAGCTCCCAGTGACCAGTAATGAAACAAAATCAGCCACATGCAAAAGCCGAAATGCATCCTCGCAACCCGCACAATCAAGGTTATGACTTTACCCAGCTGGCGCAATTACATAAGCCATTACAGGCATGTTTAGCACCCAATCCAGTTGGCAAATTAACCATTGATTTTTCACAGCCTTCTGCAGTTAAAGCGTTAAACTCAGCGTTATTAAAGCAATATTATCAAGTAATGAATTGGGATATTCCTGCTGGTTTTTTATGTCCTGCGGTACCAGGTAGAGCTGATTATGTGCACTATATTGCGGACCTATTAGGACTTAAATCAGAACTCAGTGTTGGTTCAACAATCAAGGGCTTGGACATCGGCACCGGCGCCAATTTGATCTATCCTATCGTTGCCTCTCAAAGCTACGGCTGGACAATGGTTGGTAGTGACATTGAACACGCTTCATATAAAAATGCAGTTTTGATTGCGCAATCAAATTCAAATTTGAACAAATTAATTGATGTGCGTTTGCAAACTAATCGCAACGCCATATTTACAGGGATTATCAAAGCGGGCGAAACATTTGATTTTAGTATGTGTAACCCGCCATTTCATGCATCAGCCGAAGACGCAATGAGTGGCAGTCGCAAGAAAAACCGTAATTTAGCCAAACACAGCCAAAAACGCCGTGGCAAAGATTCCACAGCAACACATCAGTCATCCCTTAATTTCGGCGGCCAGCACAATGAGTTATGGTGCGATGGCGGTGAGTTGAGCTTTGTCACGAAGATGATCCACGAAAGTGTTGCTTTTAAAGATCAGGTGACATGGTTTACGTCATTATTATCCAAAAAAGACAACGTCGCACCATTAACCAATCTAGCAACATCACTCGGCGTAACAAATTGCAAGACCATAAACATGGCCCAAGGTGCAAAAGCCAGCCGTTTTATCGCATGGCGGTTTTAGAATGATCATACTCGATGGCGGCATGGGCCAAGAATTATTAGCAAGGTCAAAACGTGAAGTCACGACGATGTGGTCAGCTGATATTATGTTGCATGAACCGAATTTAGTGGCTGATTTGCACTATGATTTTATTCAAGCTGGGGCGCAAATCATTACCTTAAACACCTATACGGCGACCCCACAACGCTTACAACTGAATAACGCGAGTGCTAAACTTGAAACACTGCATGCACTGGCAGGCAAAGCTGCGCAGGACGCGATTAACCGAGCGGAGCTAAAGCCCAAGGTTAAAATAGCGGGTTGCTTACCCCCACTAGTCGCTAGCTATCACCCTGACCGCTCACCTGAATATAGCGAATCTCTTGAAACTTATCGACAACTGGTAACGCTACAAGCACCTTATAGTGATCTGTATATTTGTGAAACCATGTCTTCGATCAATGAAGCCAAAGCAGCCTGTACCGCAGCCAAAGAATCAGGTAAACCTGTGTGGTTAGCTTTTTCGGTATGTGATGATAATCCAACGCAATTACGCGGTGGTGATGCGCTTGTTGATGCTATTGCAGAGTTAGTACCTGAATATACAGATACGGTACTGTTAAATTGCAGCCGGCCAGAAGCCATTGAGCAAGCACTTCCCTACTTAATCGGTAAGGTGGAGCAGATAGGTGTGTATGCGAATGGCTTTACGTCAATTACCAGCCTATACCCTGGTACGACAGTAAAAAGCCTTACAACTCGCAAAGACCTAAATCCACAAGAATACACCCAACACGCTAAGTTATGGGTGCAACAGGGCGCAACAATTATTGGCGGTTGTTGCGAGATTGGACCGGCTCACATTAAAGTACTCAGTGAAACATTGAGCTAAGCTCAATTTTATTGTTGAGGATGACCTTGGTACGCAATATCAATGTTGTCACCATTGAGAAACTTACACACAAATATCGCCTGCCCCACTTCGGCATGTGTCTGGTGCATTTCATCGCCTAAAATCGCCATAACTTCGGCATAATCGCCTTTTACTAGCGTGCTTGTTGCACTGGTTCTAACACTTAATTGCGGATAATCGTTAAGCCGCTCAATAAAGCCTTGTATAGGGGGGATATACTGTTCCGCAAGGGGGTAAAGTGATATCTCAACTAATAACTGCATGTGTCGCTCCTACGAAATATAGCAATAGATTAACTAATATAAAAAACCAATAAAAAAGGCCAACATCTGTTGACCTTTCTAATCATATAATAAATTTATTTCACTAAAAATTTATTTTATAGCTGCGCTGCACATACCGCTGTCACTAACTCAGTAGATCCCAGTAAAATAGGCACGCGCTGATGTAACTCACTCGGCGTTAAATCTAACACGGATTCTTGATTTAAGACGGCACGGCCATGGGCATTTTCAACAAGCATCGCCATTGGATTAGCTTCATACAACAGTCTGATTTTGCCATTTTCATGTCCAGGACGAACATCTTGTGGATAGTAAAAGACACCACCACGTGTTAATACACGATGCACATCACCAACCATTGCCGCATTCCAACGCATAGTGCCAGCCGCTTCTTCAGTCTGTACTAAAAACTTGTCTTTAAAGTATGCTTGAATATTAGGCGCCCAGAACTGGTAATTTGCCATATTAATCGCAAATTCGTTGCTGTGGGTAGGAATAGACATAGTTGGCGTCGTTAACAAATAGCCACCATGGGTTAAATCTAAAGTATAACCTCGTGTAGGCCCTCCCGTTGACATCACTAACATGGTTGATGGGCCATATAACACATAACCGGCTACCAACTGCTCACGGCCTTTCTGCAAAAATTGCTCAGGGCTATCAGCAGGAAATTCAGGGCGTGTTGCATAAATCGTGAAAATCGTACCAATCTGACCATTGATATCAATATTGGACGATCCATCTAATGGGTCAAAAGCAACGTTGAAACGACCATTAGGATTACCTGCCACCACGTCGTCTTCTTCTTCTTCAGAAGCTATCGCACGCACACTGTCATCACTGAGCAATAAGTCTTTAAGTAGATCATTAGAGATAACATCAAGTTGCTTTTGGGTTTCACCTTGAACGTTTTGCATTAGGGTTGAACCTAACACATCACCAAGAGCACCTTGACTGACACGAAATGCAATTTCTTTGGATGCCGCTAAAATAGATCGAATCAACATAATCAACTCTACATCGACGTTATCTTGTTTAAGTACCGAAATCAGTCTTTGCATTATGCAATCCTATCAATACAGTTTAAATCCGCAAAACAACGCTTTAACCGAGCAGCCATGCTGACTTCTGCATGACGTAACCAAACACGAGGGTCGTAATACTTTTTATTCGGTTTATCGTCACCATCGGGGTTACCAATTTGACCTTGGAGATACTCTGATTTGTCAGTGTAATAATCCAATACACCCTGCCAAGTCGCCCATTGGGTATCCGTATCGATGTTCATTTTCACAACACCATAACCTAACGATTCTTGAATTTTGGCTTCTTCTGAACCCGAACCACCATGAAAAACAAAATTCAGGCTATTTTTGGGTAATCCAAATTGTTGCGACACTAATGTTTGCGAATCACGTAAAATTAATGGGGTCAGAACCACATTACCGGGTTTATACACTCCGTGCACATTGCCGAATGACGCTGCAATACTAAAATTAGGACTAACCGCGCTTAATGCTTCATACGCTGCTGCCACTTCACTGGGTTGCGTATACAATAGTGATGAATCTAGATGGGTATTATCGACGCCATCTTCTTCACCACCGGTGCAACCTAGCTCAATTTCAATCGCCATATTAAGTTTTGCCATTTTAGCAAGGTAATCAGCGCTGATACGAATATTATCAGCAAGAGGTTCTTCTGATAAATCCAACATATGTGATGAAAACAATGGTGTTTGATGAGCAGCGAAATATGCTTCACCCGCCGCTAATAAGCCATCGATCCACGGCAATTGTTTTAATGCAGCATGGTCGGTATGTAAAATAACCGTCACGTTATATTGCACCGCCATAAAATGAACGTAATGAGCGGCTGCAACGGCACCGGCTACTGCGTTATCAATGGCTGATTTATCCAAACCTTTACCGGCAAAAAATGCCGCGCCGCCAAAAGATAATTGGATAATAACCGGTGAGTTAACTGCTTTAGCGGTTTCTAAAACGGCATTAATCGATTGAGTGCCAATGACATTCACTGCTGGAAGCGCATATTGATGTTGACGAGCATGGGCAAAAACAACCATCGCTTCGTTACCATCCAATACGCCGGGACGCATAATATTCATTTGTTTCATTCCTTGTACTTTACTCAGTTACATACTGGCTTCTTGGCATGCATCAAAGATCGCTTGCCAATTTTTAGCTGTAACCCATTCCTTTTTGGCAACCCAAGTGCCACCCACCGCCAACACATTAGGTAAAGCTAGATAATCGGCTTTGTTACTTGGAGAAATTCCACCTGTTGGGCAGAAACGTAATTGTGGGAACACCGCATTCACAGTTTGCAAGAATGGCGCACCGCCAGACAATGAGGCCGGGAATAATTTTAATTCGGTATAACCGTGCTCAATCGCAAGTAAAATATCACTCATAGTCGACACACCCGGTACCACAGGCACAGGGCTATCTGCCAATGCAGCTAAGAGAGTCGGCGTGATGGTTGGGGTGATAATAAAATCCGCACCCGCATCTAATGCGTCTTTTAAAATGTCTGCGTTGGTAACCGTACCCGCGCCAACAATCATTTCAGGACAAGCCGCTTTGATTGCTGCAACTATCTCTATGGATGCAGGTGTACGTAGTACCACTTCAACTAAGTTTAGACCCGCTTCAAGCATAGTCGTAGCGACTTTAACGCCATCTTCAACCGTATCAGCTTGGATAATCGGTAATAACGTTTGCGTATTCATTAATTCTGAAAAAGTAGGCATATGACCCCTTATAAAGCAGTATGTGTGTGTGTTTAGTTATGTCTGACGTAGGTATATACCGATTTAAACCGATTTTGGAATTATAGCGCCGGGGTATTGAATAACTGTCCCCGCCATCTTTGCAGCACTTGCCACTGCTGCTTCAATCGTGCCACCGGTCATGCGAGAACCCAAGTAAGCACCATTAAACGAATCACCCGCTGATGTCGTATCAACCACATTTTCAACCGGTGTAATAGAAATAAATGTGCGAGTGTTGTCTTCAATCACCACCACACCATTTGGGCCATCTTTAATGACTTGCTCATTAATGTTGTAAGGTGCCAAGAATGTTTCAACTGCATCAAAATCTGATAAACCATAAAGCATGTCAAAATCTTCAACACCCGGTAATGCAATATCAGAAAGGGAAAAAGCGATGTCGTATTGTGCTTTAGTGTCAGCAACACTCTGCCACAATTTCGGGCGATAATTAGGGTCAAACGCAATCTTAACCCCACTTTCTTTAAGCTCACGTATCACTTGCCAAAAACGCTCTCGATGTTCAGGTTGAAGAATCGCAATACTGATCCCAGAGAAAAATAAAATATCAGCTTGCTTTAACTTTTCAATGTAAGCAGCGTCATAGTTTTCCACTTGCCATCTTGCTGCTGCACTTTCGCGCCAGTATAAAAATGAACGTTCACCAGAAGCATCAGTATTCACCCAATACAAACCTGGCAACCGTTGTGGATCTTGTAGCACCAAACGACTATCGATATCTTCATCGGCGAACGCCACTAACATCTGTTCACTTAACGTATCAGTGCCAACTTGAGAAGCCAATTGCACATTGACAGTTGGGTATGTCCGTTTAAGATAAACACCAGCATTATACACATCCCCAGCAAATGACTGAGCAATGACGCCGTTTACATCACGACGCAATTCAACCATGCATTCACCCATCAAAATAATATTTTTCATATACGCAACTTACCGTTAGTCAATGTCATCAGATAAAAGCTCAAGTAATCACGCAATAAATAGATGCGCAATCACTCAGGCAATGTGCTGGTCTTACTTAAGTTTTTTAAGAGGTTCAACTTTTGGAATTAATATCCAAACTGCGGCCATTGCGATGATAGATAGTGATGCACCAATAACAAACGCAGGTGTGTAGTTACCGTCAGCGGTTAAGATAGGTACAAGAGCAGTTAAGCCTACGGCACCTAGTTTCGCCGCCATACCGGCAAATCCGGCAAGGGTACCGACAGATTTTTTACCCAATAAATCACTTGGCAAGGTTTGAACATTACCAATGGCAGTTTGGAAGCCAAACAAGATCACAGCCATAATGATTACCGCAGTAACCGGTGAACCAGGGCTCGCCATTGCTAGTAATGAAGGCAACATAATCAAACAACCCAGCGTGATAACAAACTTACGCGTTTTGTTAGTTGTCCAGCCCGCTTTAATCCGGTTTTGTGCTAACAAACCACCAAACCATGCACCAAACATTGCGCCAACATAAGGCACCCAACCGTATATACCAATTGATTTAACATCCATTAGATATACTTCGTTTAAATAAATTGGGATCCAGAAGACAAACAACCACCAAATAGGATCAATCGCAGCAGAAGCAATAATGACACCCCAGCTTTGCTTACGAGATAACAACTCGGCAGTTCCAGGATTATACTCTTCTATTTCATTGCCATCTTCTTCAGCACGCTTTTGACCTGTTAAGATGTATTCTTTTTCTTCTTCAGTGATCCAAGGATGTGAGCCTGGTGGTGCTTTCACTAATATTAACCATGGGATAAGCCATAACAAACCGCTTAAACCGATAATCACGAAGACCATTTTCCAGCTAAAGAACACCGTTAAATAGGCAATTAATGGGATCGCAATAATGCCCCCGATTGCCGCGCCAGAATTAAAAATACCTTGAGCTAAAGCACGCTCTTTGGTTGGGAACCATTCCGCGTTTCCTTTGGTCGCGCCAGGCCAGTTACCCGCTTCAGCTAGACCTAAGACAGCACGGAAGATACTAAACGTTAACAAACCTTGAGCAAACGCATGAGCAACCGTCGCTAAAGACCACACACCAATTGATATAACAAAGCCGATGCGCGTGCCAATCCAGTCAAATATTTTTCCAAATATTGCCTGACCAAATGCGTAAGAAAATACAAATACTATCGAAATCGTTGCATAAATCTGCTTACGTTCTAATGCTGATTCATCCGGAAATAACTCTTCAACAATATCAGGCCACAACACACTCAATGCCGAGCGATCGATATAGTTTATTACAGTAGCCAAAGCGATTAACGCGATAACCCACCAACGTAAATTCTTAACTGTCATGAATGGTCCTTTTATTATTTTAAAAAACTGTTAATGCAAATATATTTAATCGTCTATTACTGCGCGCTAAATGTGTTATCACTCACCACAGCCGTAAGCGGGCCTTTGGTAAATAACTCTTGCACTACCGGCTCGGTAGAACCAATAAACTGATTATATTGAATACGTGTTTGTGGCTCGCCTACTGTATGCTCAATCGCGATGGCAGGTACATTATTGAATGTATTATTTAAAATATTGGTAACCTGAACACCGTGCAATGTCATTAGCGCTTTAGATTTGTTGCGTTTGCCTAAGCCGATATTTTTAATGGTATTGGCGGTAACTGACACATGAGGACCAAAAGTACTTTCGTCTGTCCCACCACGATATACGTTCATCAAGGTACCTTGAATATCTTGGAAAACATTACGGTCAAGCGTGACATACTCAGCGTTATAAACCCCTAAGTCATCTTGCTCTTTGTTCAAACGCAGCACATCACCTGTAATATTACTAAATTGACTGTTGGTAATCGTAATGGCATCGGCTAAGGCACGATAACCTGAATCAATCACATGGAATGAATGATTGATGTCTAAGTCTTTGACAACCACATTGTCCATCACTAAACGATAGTTATTAATGGTAGGTAAACGTGTATTACGAATTAATGAATTACCCGCTGAATCCGGAGCATCAGCACCCGTAATGACGATATTTTTAAGCGCTAAACTGCCGCCATCTTCAATGACAAATAAAGACTTACGTTCAAAAGAAATCGAGACACCCGCTTCACCAGTAAACGTAATAACTTTATCAACAGGAAGAGTGCGAGATGCAACATAATGGCCTTTGCCTAATTGAATAACATCACCCGATTGGGCCTGCTGTAATGTATTGTATAACACGTTAGTGCTTGGCGTGATTTTGTGAACTGTACCACTGGCAAACTCAACCGATAGCTCCGGTTTATTATACCAACTAGGACCTGTGTCTGTTTTCGCTGTCGGCTGAAGCACTTTATCCACACCCGTCTTAGCGAATGCCGGATTGGTCGGATATAACAATCCGTTTTTAGCTCGTGTTAACTCAATATTTTCAACCGCAAAGCCTTTATCAATAGTTAATTCAGAAGCGTTATGAACAATGTTTCCCGCAAACTCTATTCCTGAAACATCATCAAATAATGAGATCCCGTCTTTGTTCTCTTGATGCACAATTAAGTTATTAGTAAATCGCGAGTTAATTGGCGCAGCAGAACGCTCTGCGTCGCTGCCGGCGGCAAAGTGGATATGATCTAAATTGATTAAACTGTTTTGCGTAATATTGGCATTATCAACCTGGTGGTAACGGTTAATTTTTGAATTTGGTACACCATTCATCACGGTTAAACCGCTACCAAAACGGTATCCAGTAACACCTTCTAAGTAATTATTGCGGATGGTCTGGTCGCCATTAATAACACGGATACCGCCGGTGTGCTCTTCACCGTTACCAAAAAACACATTGTTTTGCACTATGTTGCCATTACCATGACGCAAGGTTAACGTGCCTCGTGATTCAAAGAACACATTGTTTTGTATCGTGTTACTACCTGACTTATTAGAAATGATTTCCACTTCACCATTACAACGGTCAAAATAGTTATTTTCAATCATGGTGTATGAATTAGATAAGGAATAATGACTGGTTCCAATACGCAACGTTTCGCCGCCGTTAGAGCCTAGGATTGGACGTTGACCAAAGTAGTTATGGTCGATGCGGTGATGGTTTTCTTGACTTTCAACCGTGTTGAGTTTGACTGCTATCGTCACACCTGACGTGCTTTTACCGACTAAGGCATTGTGATCAAAACGATTGTAACGACCATAGAGTGCAACCCAATTACCGGCACTGAATTTTTCTGGATTGTTAAAGCTCTCAACTACCGTTTGTGTGACGCGTGAGTGGCTCGCTAACTGCGTTTTAGATTGGCGAAATTCAATTACAGCATTAGAAGGTGAATGACCGTCTTTAAAAAACAAACCTGAGACCAGTAAATACTCTCCCGCTAGGCGCAAATTAGAATCACCCGTTAAAATAACCTTACCTGCCGTTTGTGCTTGCAGTGTAATCGGAGAATCTTCAGTGCCTTGACCAGAAAAAGCAATTTGAAAGTCAGTCCAAGTACCATCGGCTAAGGTAACGATGTCCCCTACTTCTAGCTTTTTAGCGATATCTAAATAAGCTTGTGGATCTGCAACCAAGTATTCTTTAGCATTGACTAACATGCTATTTAGTCCCATATAGGTGAACACCGACATATAGACTAACCACTTTTTCTCCATCATATTGATTCATCTTCAAACTTGTTTTCAACATGCACGCACAGGCGTACACAGACTATTTCTCATCACGCTAGTTAAACAATCCACAGCATCAATGTCAAACAATTTGTCGGCCCTTTTGATAATTTATTATTACCAATACACAATAAAGGTTGACCAATACGGAGAGTTGATTAATAATGAAATCACTATAAAATAGCATCATTAAATTAATTAAGTTCGCATTCAAATAAGAGGTATTTATGGCCCATCGTCGATTATTTTGGAACATAGTAGATAAAATAGAATCGAAAATCGCCGCTGGTGAATATGTACCAGGCAGCCGTTTACCTCCAGAAAGAGTGTTAGCAGAACAATTTGATGTTAGCCGCCCGACTATCCGTGAAGCGATTATTGCATTAGAAGTACGTGGTAAGGTTGAGGTCAAGACCAGTTCAGGAGTGTATTTGCTTGAACAACCTCCTGAATCGACTAATGAATCACAAGTTAGTGCGTTTGAACTCACACAAGCCCGGGCCTTAATTGAAGGTGAAGCCGCTGCATTAGCTGCTTCGAATATCTCGGATGATGAACTTGCTGCATTAGAACAAACGGTTATAGCAATGGCTAATGGTGATGATCCAGAAAAAGCCGATAAAGAGTTCCACCGCATTATTTCAACCTCTACCCGCAATCGTGCAGTGTTACTTGCCGTGGAAAACTTTTGGGGTTTACGCGAGCGCTGTACCAATATCAAAGAAGCCTATGCCAATGTCTGTAGCACTAGCGAACAACAACGCATGGAAGAACATCGCAGTATATTCAATGCCTTAAAAGAACGTAATCCAGAAGCGGCTCGAAGTGCCATGCATGCGCATTTTAATCGATTAATCAATGCCTTGTTTGATGCTAGCGAAGCAAAAGCTTTAGAAGAAATAAAGTTGAAGAATAGCCAAACTCGAGGTTTGTATTCTTTGAATCATTTGCTTGACCATTAATTGGGAAGCATCTCCAAGTAACAAAAAACCACCTTTAGGTGGTTTTTTTATGTCGGTTAAACTCGGTAATTATTAAATAAACCTTAAAAACAATCACGTATAGAAAATAACATGCTAACTATGGGTATCTGATGTATTTAATGTATACCGGAAAAACATAAAATGTCAAACAATAAAGATCCAATGGTTAACCAAGTAAACGCTGGTTGTTTTTTAACCTTTATGACTCATGTACTCGTCAAACGAGCCTTGGAAATAATGGAGCTTGTGATCTGCAATTTCGATAATACTGTCAGCTAACGATGACACAAATTCTCTATCGTGACTCACAAAAATCAACGTACCATCAAACGCCGCTAATGCTTTGTTTAATGATTCAATGGCTTCCATATCCATGTGGTTAGTCGGTTCATCCATGATCAAGACGTTGATCTCTTGCATCATCAACTTACCAAACATTAAGCGGTTCTTTTCTCCACCTGAGCACACACCGACTTTTTTATTTACTTCATCGGCAGTAAATAATAAGCGACCAAGGATACTACGAACAAATAAATCATCTTGTGCATTAGTACGCCACATTGAAAGCCAATCAAAAATAGTCATATCAACATTAAAATCAGCCGAGGTATCTTGTGGACAATACCCGATAGTGGCATTTTCAGACCATTTTATCCGTCCTGAATTCGCTTTAAGCTCATCAACCAGACAACGTAAGAACGTAGTTTTACCTGCACCGTTTTCGCCGATAACCGCTAATTTCGTACCGGCTTCTAGCAACATTTCGCCCCCTTTAAACAAGACGCCGTCATCAAAACCATGTTCGACGTTGGAGAGTTCAAGAGCTAGGCGGTGCAGTTTTTTGTGTTGTTTGTATTGGATAAACGGAAAACGTCGAGATGAGGCAATGACTTCATCTAATTCGATTTTTTCCATACGCTTGGCACGTGAGGTTGCTTGCTTCGCCTTAGAGGCGTTGGCAGAGAAACGGGCAACAAAGGCTTTTAGCTCACTAATCTCAGCTGATTTTTTAGCATTTTCACTTAATAACTGTTCTTGGATCAAAGATGCTGCAGCCATGTATTCTTCATAGTTACCAGGGTAAATACGTAGCTCACCGTAGTCAATATCCGCCATATGCGTACAAACTTTATTTAAGAAATGACGGTCATGCGAAATAATAATCATCGTACATTTACGTTGATTCAAGACATCGGCTAACCAATTAATGGTATAGATATCCAAGTTGTTGGTTGGTTCATCAAGTAACAAAATATCAGGATTGGCAAATAACGCTTGGACTAGCAATACGCGTAATTTTACGCCTGGCGGCAACTGTGACATTAAGCCCCAGTGACTTGATTCATCAATACCGGCTTCAATCAATAATTCACCGGCGCGACTTTCGGCTGTATAGCCATCAAGCTCAGCAAACTCAGTTTCTAAGTCAGCGACCTTCATGCCGTCTTCTTCGGTCATTTCAGGTAGCGAATAAATCCGGTCACGCTCTTGTTTGATTGCCCATAACGGCGCATCGCCCATGATAACTGCATCTAAAACTGAAAATTCTTCAAATGCGTATTGGTTTTGGCTTAACACGCCAAGACGCTCACCTGGATCTATCGATACATTACCGGCAGAAGGGGATAATTCGCCGGTTAGGATCTTCATGAAAGTTGATTTACCACATCCATTGGCACCAATTAATCCGTAGCGATTCCCGTGTCCGAATTTGGCTGATATGTTTTCAAATAATGGCTTTGCGCCAAATTGCATTGTGATGTTAGCTGTTGTAATCAAACTTTTGACCCCTAAATTTCAAGGCGCGTATTATACCTGATGTAAATCATGATTGCCCATCTTTAGCAATAACCATTTGTATAGTACTGATTTGTTACTCCATTCTTATATCTGTTGTGCTACCATCAATGGCACAAAACATTACCAAAGAGAGACATCCTTGAGTCATCCAAACGAATCCTCCGCCCATATTATCCGCTGGCTCGGGCAGTTTTTACGTCCTTATATTAATAAAGTTATCATCGCCATGATTGCGTTATTAGTAAGCGCCGCAAGTTGGTTGATTTTAGGTCAAGGTATTAAAATTGTCATTGACCAAGGCTTTGCTGCCAATGATATGTCTATGCTCAACCAAGCGTTGACTGCGGTACTCGTTATTGCTGCAGTTGGTTGTATCTCAACGTATTTCAGATTTTATTACATGTTGTGGTTAGGTGAGCGTGTTAGTGCTGATATTCGCAAAACCTTGTATGCACATATGCTTAATCTAGGCGTTGATTTTTATGCTGAAAATCGCACGGGTGAGGTGATTTCGCGTTTTACCAGTGATACCACTGTACTACAAAGTGTTATTGGGATGGGGTTGTCCATGGCGATACGTTCTGTAGTGACGTTCACTGGCGCGTTAATACTCATGTTGTTTACCTCAGTACAGTTAACTTTAATGGTATTAGTAGCAGTACCACTGGTGTTATTACCCATCAAAATACTCGGTAAAAAAGTCCGTGTGTATGCCCAATCCTCCCAGGATAAAGTCGCAGATATGAGCGCGCATATCGACCAATCTGTACATGAAATCCATACCGTACAATCATATAACAGAGAAGAAACAGACCGTGACCATCTTTTTGCTAAGGTCGAAGAAGTCATGCAAGCAGCGCAATCGAGAATTCACTATCGCGCGTTGTTGGTCATTTCGATCATGGCGATGAGTATCGGCGCTATTGTGTTTGTTGCTTGGATAGGTGCCAACGATGTTATTCGAGGTAACTTGTCAGTGGGGAGTTTTACTGCATTTATTTTTTATGCCGTGATGGCGGGCGGCGCAACGGCCACAATTAGTGAAGTGATTGGTGAAATCCAAAAAGCGATCGGTGCATCGGCACGCATTAGACAGTTGTTAGATACGGCTTCAACACAAACCAAACCCACACCATCATCGTTATTAAACACCGCCGAAATCCTAACGATGGACGCGTTTCCAGTTGAGTTTAACGATGTCACCTTCACCTACCCTTCAGCCATTAATGAGCCTAATAGCCATCCAGTACTTAGCCACATCAACTTAAAAATAGCAACAGGTCAAAACGTTGCCCTCGTCGGCCCAAGTGGTGCAGGCAAATCGACCATGTTTCAACTCTTGTTAGATTTTTATCAACCCCAACACGGACATATTACACTATGGGAAGCCCCCATGGATTCATTATCAAGTAATGACATTCGTGAACAGTTTGCTTTGGTACCTCAAGATGCCGTGATTTTTGCATCTAGTGTGATGGATAACATCGCGTTTGGCCGAACGGATGCGACGATTGCAGAAGTCATTGAAGCGGCGCAACAAGCTCAAGCGCATGAATTCATTAGTCAATTACCCAAAGGGTATGACACGCAATTAGGTGAGCGAGGGATCAAGTTATCCGGTGGTCAAAAACAACGCATTGCCATTGCTCGTGCGATTTTAGCTAATCGCCCTATTCTATTACTAGATGAAGCGACCAGTGCCTTAGATGCCGCCAGTGAGCAAGCAGTTAAATTAGCATTAGATAGCCTCATGCATAACAAAACCACTATGATTATTGCTCATCGCTTATCGACGGTGATCAATGCCGATATGATTATTGTGATGGATCGTGGGCAGATTATTGCTCAAGGCACCCATGACGAGTTATTAGTTGATTGCCCTATGTACCGAGAGCTAGCAGAATTACAATTTATTGACTAGGTTTGTGATTTATACATTAACGTTAAGACGGGCATGCTCAAGCCCGTTTAATGACTAACGCAATACCACCAAGAATCGCGAATGACGCGACAACGAAAGATAACGCGATTGCTTCATTTAACAATAATAACCCGCCAAAAGAAGCAAGAACGGGGACACTTAGCTGCATAGTCGCTGCTTGTGTTGAGGTAATGCGGGGTAATACGGCATACCATATCGCATAGCCCGCGCCCGATGCTAACGCCCCAGATACAATAGCTAAGATAATGCCAGTGTTATCGAGCACGACATATGGCAAGCTAAGAAGGCCTAACACAATAGCAAGAATACTGGCTCGTATAAAATTACCCGTTGTCACCAATGTAGGGTTCCCTGCTTGTTTACCTAAAATTGAATACACTCCCCACGCAATCCCAGCAAAACTCATCAATCCCCCCGCTAAAAATCCGGGTGTTGTAGCGCTTGGCAAAAACATAATACCTAATCCGATGATTGCACTACACACGCCCGTAATTTGCCAAGAATTAAGTCGCTCACCACGCCATAAACTAAAACCGATCATCGTAATTTGCACACTGCCAAATAACAATAATGCCCCAGTTGCTGCGCTCAGTGATATATAAGCAAATGAAAAACACGCCGCATAGGCAAACAAAGCAATCGCACCCGACCAACTACCGAGTAGTTTGGCTGGGCCGGTTGGGGATGCGGATGCCATGTCGGACGGTGAAGATTGCAAGAAGGGTTGAATGACATACACCAATATTACCAAAAATACCGACCCGCTGATTAAACGAATAACCGTAAAAGAAGCCGGGTCGATACTTGTATCAGCCAAAGCCCAGCGACATAACACCGAGTTACCAGCAAAGGCTAGCATTGCAACTGCCGAATACATCCATGTTATAAACATACACATTTACTCCGCTAATTTAGCTGTAAATTGGCTTTTAAAACCATTAATGGGTTAATGCACTAAACCAAAAAGCCGGAGTAGGTCACCATCAAATCGATGTGACTCACTCCGGCTTTTTTACTGGATATCACTGCATTTACCAACCGCATTGACGCGATTGATTTTGCTCGTCTAACCATACTTTCAGCGGTGCAAAATACGCTGCAATTGCTGATGCATCCATATCTGGCTTTCCTGTCATGGTTTGCATCGCTTCTTGCCATGGACGACTCAGTCCCATTTCTAGCATGTCATTTAATGCTTTACCGGCCGCTTTACTGCCAACAATCGAGCAACGATGTAATGCTTCTTTATTACCTGCAATCTCACATAATGATTCATGAAATTGAAATTGCAAAATATGCGCTAAAAAATACCGGGTATACGAGACATTCGCTGGCACATGGTATTTTGCACCTGGATCAAATGCATCCGCAGAGCGTTCAACCGGCGCCATAATACCTTGATACTTGGTTCGCAACGCCCACCACAATTCATTGTATTTATCGGCAGGAATATTGCCTTCAAGCACTTGCCAACGCCATTGATCGACCATCAAACCAAACGGAATAAACGCGATTTTATCGAGTGCTGTTTTGAGTAACATACCAATATCGTTGGATGCGTCAGGGATCTCATCAATCAACCCGACTTGTTGCAAATACATCGGCGTAATCGACAACGCGACCGTATCACCAATTGCTTCATGGAAGCCGTCATTTGCTGAGCCACGATACAACATAGGCTGTTGATTGTAAGCACGTTGGTAGTAGTTATGACCTAGTTCATGGTGAATAACGTTAAACTCTTCACCCGTTTTTTGAATACACATCTTGATGCGTAAATCATCCACATCATCTAAGTTCCATGCAGAAGCATGACATTGTACATCACGTCCTTCGGGCTGTTGAAACATGGAACGCTGCCAAAATGTCTCAGGTAACGGCTCAAAACCCAACGACGAAAAGAAGTTTTCAGCTTGTTGTACCATCTTCACTTCATCATAACCTTGATCGGCTAATGCTTGAGTGACATTAGGCACATTCATTTCTTGCTCAGGTTTGACCAAGTCATACACATTACCCCAACTTTGTGCCCACATATTACCTAATAAATGCGCTGGAATAGGTTGGTCTAATGGCACAATATCGGCGCCATAATGTTCTGATAATTTAGCACGTACATGACATTGTAGTGCTTCATAGAAGGGTTCTACTTGACCCCATAATCGATCTAGCTCAACCGGGAAATCTTCAGCCGGCATATCATATTTGGAACGCCATAATTCAGACGTATTGGCATAACCCAACTCAACAGCACCTTCGTTAGCAATCGCAACTTGTTCAACAAACAACGAGCGCATCGGGACTGACACCTCGCGCCATCCTTCCCAAAACTCTAATAACAGATCAGGATCTTGACTGGTGGCCATTTGGGCACTCATCTCGACCAATGAAAAACAAGTTTGCTCGTCACGACAATATTTCCCAGCGCCATACATTCCGGATAGTTGCGAACCAATCGCTGCTAAACGTTCGGCTTTAACCGGATCTGCAGGTGGTGCAACCTCAAGACTGAGTTTGAGTAAATCTAATTGACGGCGAATATTAGCATCAACGTCTATATCGTTAAACTTCGCAGCTTCAACCGCATACTTGGCTAACAACACAGACAATTGCTCGCTAAAATACGCATTTACTTTAGCAGTATCATAATTAATATGTGTCGCATACGCCCATGCGGCATGCGCAGCAGGTTGAGATAGTTTTTCAATGTCTGCTTCCACTTTCGCTAAAAAATCGCGCGCATCCGCGGCGCTCAAAGGGGCGTTGGATATTGATTGCGCATCATTAGGCGCTGCCACATAAGAGGAGCTAGGTGCGGGTGAGCAAGCCATACAAGCGGTCATTACCAGACTGGCAATAATGCTTTTTTGTGTTAGATTCATGGTATATTCCTGTCGTTGATTTTTATTATTATTGCGTATCGACGATTTGCTTAATAATCGCGGTAGTCGATACCCCTTCTTCAAAATGCATAATTTTGACTTCGCCACCATTTGCTAATACTTCAGCGCCACCGGCAATTTCATCAATCGTATAGTCTCCACCTTTGACGAGCACATCCGGTAACACCGTCGCGATTAATTCCTGAGGCGTGTCAGCACTAAAAGGCACAACAAAATCTACCGCCGCTAATCCAGCGATCACTGCCATGCGTCGCGACACATTATTCACTGGACGACCCGGTCCTTTTAAACGCGTCACCGACGCATCATCATTGACGGCGACAATCAAACGGTCACCTAATGCTGCTGCTGCTTGTAAATAAGACACGTGACCGGCATGTAAAATATCAAAACAGCCATTTGTCATCACAATCGTTTGCCCTTGAGATTGCAACAAACGTACCGTATAACTGAGCTGTTCAGCGTTCATCACACCCACATCATCATGGGCTTTTGCATGGAGGGATAAGGCTAATTCGGTAGGTGTCACACTGGATGTACCGAGTTTACCTACGACGATACTTGCGGCATGATTGGCCATGACACACGCATCATGCAAAGGGACATTAGCGCCTATTGCACTGGCTAACACGGCGACTACCGTATCGCCAGCACCCGTCACATCGTATACTTCTTTGGCTTTAGCGGGTAAATGATAGTCAGGACCATCACTAAACAAGCTCATCCCTTCTTCAGAGCGAGTTAACAATAATGCTTCGAGATTAAGCTCATGACGCAGCGCTTGGGCGAGTTGTGCTAGATGGGCTTCACTTTCATGTTCACCACTCACCACAGCAAATTCAGACATATTTGGCGTAATTAACGTCGCCCCCTGATAAGCACTAAAATCGGTACCTTTAGGATCAATGACCACCGGCACATCATATTCTTTGGCTAGTGCAATCAATGCTTGCGGATCAGATAATGTGCCTTTAGCATAATCAGACAGCACCAACACATCCACTTGTGCAATATGCGCGGCGACAGTAGCCAATAATGGAGATTTATCGACTTTAGCAAATGACTCTTCAAAATCAAGACGTAATAGTTGCTGATTGCGACTCATCACGCGTAATTTAGTAATCGTTTCCATCCCTGCTACTGGGACTAGGTGACTCGCAACATCATGCGCTTGCAGTGCGGTCGTTAAAATAGTGGCCGCTTCATCGACATGTACACTCTTAATACCTGACTCAGCGCTGATTAAATGACCACCACATAAACCAATGAGTTGAACTTGAGCACCGAGGGCTGCGGCATTAATCGCAACGTTTGCTGCGCCGCCCGGACGATCTTCACTCTTATTGACTTTAACCACCGGCACGGGCGCTTCTGGCGATATGCGCTGGGTTGCACCACTAAAATAACGGTCTAGCATGACGTCGCCCACAATCAAAATGCGTGCGGTATTAAAATCAGGTAAGTTCATAAATACACATTAATAAAAAGATTATGGGCAAATCATAGCACTGACCGGCAAAATACTGAATACTAACGCTTAGTTTGATTACCAAAGTAGTGAAAATTTTACCATGCCACCACCGCTCGACACATCGACCCACTGGTTTGTCTATATTATTGAAAATAAATTAGGACATTGGTACACAGGGGTAACGCTGGATGTTAATCGACGTTTTGCAGAACATGCCAGTGGCAATAAAAAAGCAGCCAAGGCGCTCAAAGGGAAAGGTCCGTTAACACTGATAAGTGTGGCGCAATGTCCGGATAAAACCTCTGCATATCAGCTTGAATATTGGATCAAGCAACAGAGTAAAACGCAAAAACGCATGTACGTTGAGGGCCAACATACAGCCCCCTTTGTCTATCAGTTAGACCAAACCTAGCGCAATCAGAGCGATACCAACACTGAGCACCCATTCAATGCATGCCAGTCCGACATTGCCTTGCATGTCGACTTCTTCTTTCCAATTCAATCCAAATAATACGACTCGCTTAGCAATCCCCACCACAATCGCCAACGCCAAAGACGCCGCGACCCCACACACTAACCACCCGGTTAGATTGCTTACATAGGTTTGTGCTTCATAATTGAGTAAACTGCCTGCCGTCAACACGACTATCGCGGTCGCAATCAAATTACCCGAATGTTGAATGGCTAACGCAAAGTTATCTTTGCGCAGCATACCTTGAAAAGAATCATTTTGATTATTACGGGCAAAGCGTATTTCATACAAACGCGTGGTTAATAATAAAATCGCTAGCACAATAAAAAAGCCAGATAAAATCCCCACTATTGCGTTAGTATCGGTACCGTCAACCCAATTTATCATGCCGTAAATAATAATCGCAGAAGCTATCGCACTAGATGCATCGACAATGGCTACTGACGTATTCCGTTCGCGAATAGCTAACTCTTTATCAACTAAATGCAACACAATTTTGTCATGAGCGATGCGGCCGATTTTGATCAAGATGATACCAATAGCACCAAACATGACTGTCCCCAAGGCGGCGACATCAAAGCCTAGCCCAATATGTCGCCCCACCACAGCAGATAACACCATGCACAATGCCAGCATACGACCAGCAACCGAGATCCCAAACGCGAAGTTGTCTTTTTCACCGAGCTCTTGAGTGACATTAATATCACTAGGAACGCCCGACAAGAACCGGATGACACCTAACAATAACAGTGCAATGGCAATATCAATGGCCAAATACGTTAAGACGTTAGGCGGCAGCTCTATCAGGTGGACTAGGGTTTCTAGCATATATCACGACTTCATTATGGAGTTTTAATGATTATGCGAGATTTTAAAGCGTATAGCTACCCCTCCTGCTGCTGCTAAACGAATTTTTAGTGTGTCGTTTGCGGTGACTGTTTTGGTTTCGATGATCATATCATAGGGATTGGTTTGCCAATCTACCTGATCGCCATCACGATAGATCTGTGCTTCATACGTGCTGTTTTTATCTAAAAACGTTAACGGCACATTGATTTGACGTTCATCTTCATTAGTCAATGCGCCTAAATACCAATCATCACCCGAGTATTGACGATGCGCTTTTTCTTGGCGAGCAAAGACCACAAATTTACCGACCTCACCTTGTAAAGCAATGGATGTCTCCCAATCAGTAGGCACATCTTTAATAAACTGAAACGGTTTAGGTTTTGCAAGATAATTTTCTGGTAGATCTGCTGCCATTTGAATCGGGCTGTAGACTACAACATATTGTGCTAATTGCTGCGCTAATGTGCTTAATGGACGCGTATAAGGCTTATCGCCCCACTCTGGACCACCACCATGAACTCGCACATAATCAAAATTGAAAATACCAGGAGTAAAGTCCATTGGGCCAGCGAGCATCCGAGTAAACGCAAGCAATGGCATATGCTCTGGAGGATTTGGCGGCGCCCAACCTGAGTTATATTCTTGCCCCCGAGCACTTTCGCGCGAGATCCAGTTTGGGTAGGTACGACGCAATCCCGTATCTTTGACAGATTCATGAGTGTTAATCGACAACTGATATTTAGCGGCCGTCGTCACATTGTGAATAAAGTGGTTCACCACATCTTGGCTATCGGTAAACTCATAACGCATGATCCCTTGAGCATCACGGCGTTTGAGATTTTGGCCAAAAGCCACATACCCAGTCTTGATTTGTTCTACACCCATTTTATTGTATAACGCAAAACCCGCTTCCATCTGCGCTTCATAATTGCTGATCCCTCCGGATGTCTCATGATGCCCAATCAACTTGACTCCGGTTTTTTTACTGTGTTGATCTACCGCGTCCAAATCAAAATCAGGATATGCTTGCGTGAACGAAAATAATTCAGAATTAGCGATCCAATCACCATCCCATCCTGTGTTCCAACCTTCGACTAGCACACCATCAAAGCCATGCTGTGAGGCAAAATCCATATAATCCATAGTGCGCGCGGTCGTGGCGCCGTGTTTTTTACCCGAACCCCATGTGTATTTATCAATGTGCATGCCCCACCAAATACCGATGTATTTACCAGGATTGATCCAAGACGTATCCGTTAACGTGGAAGGCTCATTTAAATTCAGTGAGATAAATGAGTTAATTAAATCAACCGCTTCATCACCTATGGTAATGGTCCGCCAAGGCGTCGTAAACGAATCATTTTTTAGGACTTTAACGCCATCAGCACGAGGTGCTAAATCAGCAGTAAACACCCCTAATTGTTGTTTTTGTAAACTCATACCTGCGTAGTCAACTAGCGCAGCTTCATGCACAGCCACATGCGTGCCATCTTGGTAAGCGACTGTAAAAGGGGTATGCGCTTTATCCACTTGTTGCAAAGGGGTGGTGCGATATAAATACTCGTAGCGCTCGCGACCTTGACCAGGGATCCAGTAAGCCGTTGCAAGATGAGAATTTGCAAAATTAAACTCGGTTAATTCACGTGTAATGGCACGTTCACCACTAGCAGGCACTTCATAGCGAAAACCAATGCCATCATTAAAAACACGAGCACGAACAAAAAACATATTATTTGTGTCGGTTTTGTGGGTATATTTTACAACTAACTCATTGTGCTTATCGTCAATAATACGCTGCTCACCCCAAGGTTGTTCCCAAGACGTATCAACTTGGTTGCGCGAAACTTCACTAACCGTAAAATCGCGGTACATAGGCACAGCCGTTTTAAACAAAAAACCTAATTTACTTGGTTCTATTACCGCCTTATCATTAAATGACACGTGATATTGCGCGACATTATCGTTGTCGGTAAAACTCAAAACAATGGCTTTATCCGGAGATGACACCGACAATATGTGCTGTGTCAATTGGTGATCATTGGCATTAACAAACCCGCTAACGCTCAAAATAAACAACATAAAATAACGCATGATAACCCTTTTGGATGTAAGTGGAATGTTAATATAAAGTACAAATAAAAATAAATAAAGCACTTCCTTAAACGATTAAGCTATCAACTGTTGCCTCTGTTTGTTCGCCTGTGCATATTGCTTCTTCCATTGATTTATCGCAGTATAATGCGTTTACTATTGTCCATACTTCTCCATTCACTGTCTTTTAATTATTTAGCTGAGCATTTTGTATGAATCTAGACAACGTATTATTAGCTTCTTCAGACACGAACTTCTCTGCAACGTTTACCGCAGAACTACAACAAGTCATCAATATCAGCAAATTTGCCGAAGAGATCTTAGTGCAATATCCATGGATGCTCATTGTGATTGCTGAGCGACAAACGACACAGGCTTCCTTAGATTCTATCGATGTACTTCAAGTCACTCAAACCCACTTAGGTTATGCCGAACTCGCCACGCTTTCCGAAATACAACAATTATCCTTACTTAGGGTGAGTCGTCATCTGGGCATGCTGATGTTTTTATGGCGTGATGTGCTGAACCAGCAATCAATAGAGACGTCACTTGACCTAGTTTCGCGCCTAGCAGACACATTGATCATGCAAGCTTATGACTTTGCCTATGCAGGTTTTGAGCAGCGTTATGGTACTCCAACGGACGAGCATGGACGCCAAGAGCTGTATATTTTAGGCATGGGCAAGTTAGGTGGCAAAGAACTGAATTTTTCGTCAGATATTGATTTGATTTTTACCTATCCACAAGTAGGGGAATTTAGCGAAAGAAGTAAACCCTTTGAATATCAACAGTTTTTTATCAAAGTGGCACAAAAACTCATTCACCTGCTCAACACGCAAACCACTGATGGACAAGTCTACCGCGTGGATATGCGCTTGCGTCCATTTGGCGAAAGTGGACCGTTAGTGTTGCCATTCTCTGCAATGGAGAATTATTATGAAAGCCAAGGGCGCAGTTGGGAACGCTTTGCAATGCTCAAATCGCGGATCATTAATCCAGTGCCAGCAGCACAAGATCCAAACAAATTAGCCCTTGCCAACATCATCAAACCATTTATTTATCGTCGCTATGTGGATTTTAGTATTATTGAGTCTTTGCGCGATTTAAAACAAAAAATAGTCCAAGAAGTCCGTCGCCGTCAACTTCATCATAATATTAAGCTTGGAGCCGGCGGGATCAGAGAGGTGGAGTTTTTAGTCCAATCTTTTCAGCTCATTTATGCCGGTCGCATCCCTGCTCTCAAAACAGCCTCGATCTTTAGTGCCTTAGCCGTTATTGAGCAAGAAGCATTATTACCACATGACGTCGTGCAATCTATTACCCATTGTTATCTTATTCTGCGCAAAGCTGAGCATACCCTGCAACAGTTTAATAATGCACAAACGCAAACGTTACCAGATACTCAGTCGGGTCAAGATACCCTTGGCGCGATTATGTATGGCTATTTTGCAGATCGTCCGGAGTTAAACACCTATTGCCCTACAGAAAAAGGGATAATGCACGGGATTGAGCAAGTACAAGGCGTGATTCATCAACATTTCAGTGTTTTTATTCAAGATGAAACGCCAGACAGTACGCAGCAAGACCAGCATGATTGGAGCCATGATATTTGGCAAGAAATCAGCCATGACCCTAGCCATTTACCTAATATTGAATTAGTCAGTCAGCAACTGCGACAAAGCGCGTCCCCTATTGCAAGTGAATTAGTTGAGCCTGTTTTGCAGCAATTGCAACAACTCGCGACAGCGTTAAATAAAGCGCAAATAGGCGACCGTGGTGAAGCAATCTTAATTAAACTGGTCCCGGTATTTTTAACTGAAATCAGCCAACAACCTCAAGGGCATTTACCAGCAGTACAATCCATTAGTGCGCTGTTAATCGCGATTGCATCGCGTACTGCTTATCTAGAGTTGATCATGGAAAATCTCGGTGTGCGTCAACAGTTACTGCTGTTTTGTACCAAAAGTAGCTGGGTCATCGAGCATATTTGCGCCTATCCTGTTTTACTCGACGAACTGATCCATCCACAATATTTACAATACAGTGAACATGATATTCAAGCGTGGCGAGAGGATTTCAACTCGGAGCTACAACAAATTTTGTTACGCATTGAGCTCGATGATGATGAAGTCATTATGCACAGCATGCGCCAATTTAAACTCGCACAGCGTTTTCGGATTGCCGCGGCGGATATCTTGGATTATTTACCTATTGCCCAAGTCAGTGACAAGTTAACGGTGCTTGCCGAAGTCCTACTTGATGCACAAATCAAACAAGCATGGCATCAAACCGCCCGTCGATTGGGAGAGCCTCAAGGTTATTCGGTTGATAATATGGGGATTGGCGTGATTGCTTATGGCAAATTAGGCGGATTTGAGCTCAGTTATACATCTGATTTAGATATTGTATTTGTCCACGATTGTGCGGGTGATGTCATGACACAAGGCGGTAAACAGTCAGTATCAGCCCAACACTTTTATATAAAATTAATCCAACGAGTGGTCAATCTAGTGGGTACAAATTCATTATTGGGTGATTTATATGAAATAGATTTACGTTTGCGTCCTTCTGGTAATTCTGGACTTGTGATTTGTCATATTGATACCTTTGCAGAGTACCAAAAAGATGAAGCCTGGGTGTGGGAGCATCAAGCGCTATGCCGAACCCGAATGATCTTAGGTAACCAAACCTTAACAACGAAATTTAACCAAATACGACAAGCGATCATTGGACAAACACGAGATAGCGCACAACTGATTAATGACGTGGGTAAAATGCGCCAAAAAATGCGTGATCATCTGGGTGAAAAAGATAAAGGTAGTTTGGCCGATATTGAGTTTCTCACCCAATATTGGTGTCTGTTGTTTACCGCAACCCACCCTGACATTATTCATTATTCGGATAATTTACGACAATTAGCCGCATTGGGAGACGCGCAATTAATTCCTACCGAAGATGCGGAGCTATTGATTAATGCTTATCTGAGTTTGCGTCATCATCAACACCATGAGGCATTGCATCGAGCTAAACTCGACCAAGCGCCCTATTATGCGAAACTTGAGGAACAAGTACAGCGTATCTGGGATCGCACATTCGTTGATGTATAACCCTGTACACTGACACTTCGAAGCGTTATAAAGCGGTACAATACTTCGCTAACGACTCTGGTGGTTGCATCGTCACAATTAACGAGCGTTTTTCAGGACATAACAACACATTAATCGGCTCTGCAAAATTATGTTTTATGGAGTCGCGTAGAATTTTTAGTGTACCGGCGATAGTATCATTGATTTGAAACCCACTTTTGACAACAAAATCTTGAGGTAAATCCCACATCACAACCAATCCCTCATTTTTTGCATAGTCATTAATCACTTTACTCAGATGAGCATCGGTGCCAAAACTGCGATTTTGCCGCATTCCTTCAGGATCCCTTTGGGCGTTGTCTACACTAGAAGGGATCATGTTGAGACGCTGTGAAATAAACTCTAAAGGAACGGCTAAGTCAATAACATACTCGCCATTGTCATTCATATGAGCAGCGCCAACATCATTACGGAATCGACGATAAAAATCCGATAAACTTTTTTCGATATTAGTCGCGGTTTTGGGTTTCGGATTATCTTTATTGACTTTTATTAAGGTAAAAGCAAGCACGACAATGACGACGATTAAGCCAACATAAATTAGCCAAAACTTAACTTGTGAGGTTTTTTTCCATAACGTGTTTCCCTTTACTACTGCAACAATGTAATGACGTTACCCTCATCTATTGGTAAAGACTAGGCTCTCCTTGCGGACGAGTTTTAAACCGTTTGTGCATCCATAAATAACTTTCAGGCTGCTCTAATACCATCTGTTCAATCCGCTGGTTTAAGTCCGTTAACGCCGCTTCATCTTCTTTATCGGCAAAATCTGCCATAGGTGGATAAAATTTTATTTTATAACCTCTTGGGGTGACTTGAGTGCTGACCATTAATGGAATGCAGTTGGCACGTCTGGCAAACATCAACGTCGCGGTAATCGTTGCTGCTTTTTCTACTGCAAAAAAAGGTACAAACACCGCTCCGCGAGCACCATAGTCTTGGTCAGGTAAATACGCACAGACTTTCCCTTCGTCCAACGCCGTTAAGAGGGCGCGAGAACTGCGCTTATCAATCAAATATTCATTTGAACGTACCCGTCCTTTGAACTGCACATAATCCATTAATGGATTATTATGAGGGCGATAAAATGCCACGCTTTTATGAAATAACCCTAACATTCTACAACCAGTTTCAATATTCACATTGTGGATCGCTAATGCTAACACGCCCTTATGTTGGGCTTGAATGCTGTGGATATGTTCCATTCCTTCCACTTCAATAATTCGGCGTAAACGCCAATCTGGCCACCACCACCCTATCGCAGTTTCAAATAAGCCCATACCCGCCGTGACTAAATGCTTATCTAATAACTGACGTTGCTCTGCTGCTGGCATATCAGGAAAACACAACGCAAGATTTTGCTGAGCAATAAAAACACGTTTTTTTGCTAATTTTTTGAGTAACCATGCATTGCCATGCGCTAATTTGCGAAGTACCGGTAAGGGTAACAATGTGATGGTAAATAGTAGCCCTAACCCAAACCAAATTAACCAGTATTTAGGATGAAAAAAACGCAATGAAAAGCGCGGCTGGTGAATAGAATGAGCCATAGATGAGAGCGTTCCCTTAATAAAAATTATCACTATTGTACCGCAAGTGCGTTAATTTGTGTTATACAATATAAAAAGCAACTTGATGATATATAGATAATTTTGAAAAATCTTCCACCCAATCCCTATAAACAAATCCTAGATGCGTGCGCTAACGGGATTGCCAATGTGGATACCAAGGGCACGATTACCTATGCCAATGCAATGCTCTATGAATTATTTGGGTATCGCTCCCCCCACCTAATCGGTCAACCGCTGAGCATTTTATTTCCAGATAACGTTCACTCTATTCATCACGATTTTGTAACACTGTTTATTGCTTCGGGTAATCGCCGAGCGATGGGTGATGGGCATGTATTTTTAGGTAAACATACCAATGGTGAACTCATTGACGTCACCATTTCATTAGAAAAAATACAATATGACGATTACACCTCAGTCATTGCGACAATTATGGAAGCCTCAAGGCAGAAAGCCACCGAATTATCGAATGACTTGCTCGCTCTAGTCACCGAGATGTCTGATAGCTCAATTATGATTACTAATGACCAGAGTCATATTGTTTGGGTAAACCAGGCCGCAAGCGAACTTTCCGGTTACACCAGCCAGCAACTGAATGGTAAACATCCGTTATTTAGGGTTAATACTGATAGCAACATGTCAGAAATTAAACGCTTAAGCAGTGCCTTAAGTAATGCTGAAACATATCAAGGGGAACTGCTTCTATCCAAAGCAAACGGGCGTCATTATTGGATAAAATTACAAGCTAAACCCATCAAGCTTGACAATGGTAAGAACGGTTTTATTTTTATCGAAAGTGATATCTCCTCTCTTAAAAGTGTTGAAAACAAACTTCGCGCCAAAAATAATTTACAACGCGCTATATTAGATAGTGCCCAACAAATTATCATTTCTACCGATATTAACGGTAACGTTGCCACATTTAATAACTATGCAGCCGAACAATTAGGCTGGCAAGGCTTTGAGGTCATTGGCCATAGTACGATGGATACGTTTATAGAATTACCTGAGTATGTGCGATTTGCAAAGCATATCAGTCAAATTCTAGGGCAAGATATTCCGCATGATTATCACTCATTTCATTTAGCAACCACACAATTGCAACGTGTTGAATATGATTTTATATTTAAAACTCGTCAGTATGACGACTTGGCCATTGCGTTAACGATGACCGCCTTATTGGACCGCTCAGGTAATCTTGATGGCTACTTATATATGGGCCGCGACATTACCCAGCTGAAGGAGATAGAAGCCCAAGCCAAACGTCACCAGCAAACGTTGGAAGCCACATCACAAATTGCGCGTTTAGGCGGATGGGAATTGGATATTATCAAAAATGAGATATTTTGGTCTAATGAGGTATACCGGATACATGAACTGCCTTTACACGAAAAAGTCGTCATTGAAGACGCTATTAATTTTTATGCCCCAGAAGCCCGGCCCATTATCACTAATGCGATTAATCTGGCTATCGAAAAAGGCACACCTTGGGATTTACAACTGCCTTTTATTACTGCTAAAAATAATCATATTTGGGTCCGTGCAATGGGTTTTGCTGAGCATGTTAATGGTCAAGCCATTCGCTTAAAAGGCACATTTCAAGACATCACAGCGATAAAAGAAGTTGAACACAGAGCGACTGAATCCAGTAAAGCTAAAAGCCAGTTCCTCGCGAATATGAGTCATGAAATCCGCACGCCGATTAACGGTATTATTGGCATGAATGAACTCTTACAGCTTACCCCGTTAACCCCTCAACAAGCGGGGTTTACGCAAGCCATTCAACAAAGTAGTGAGGCATTATTGAACCTCATTAACGATATTCTAGATTTTTCTAAAATCGAAGCCGGTAAACTAATAATCAATCCACAATATTGTGAATTAGCGCAAATACTCGATGAGTTACACACAGAGCTGCAGCCTTTACTCACAAAGAAATCCCTTACTTTACATATTTTACCTGTTCCAATCACACACCTAACTACAGACCCGTTAAGATTGCGCCAAATCTTAATGAATTTATGTGTTAATGCGATTAAGTTTACCAAAACAGGTAAGATTACCTTGTCTTTTTTGCAAAGCCAAACGAATCGACTCAACATCACAGTAACAGATACCGGTTCAGGCATTCCGGATGAGCACGTCGCTTTATTGTTTCAAGAATTCACTCAACTTGATGCTACGTCGACTCGCTCGGTTGGGGGAACAGGGCTTGGCCTCACTATATCCAAACAGCTCGTTACCCTACTCGGTGGGGAAATCGGATTTAACCCCGAATATCGATCTGGGGCTGAGTTTTGGTTTACGATTGATACTCTGTTAGATACTGCAGTGGCGTCCACTCAAATAGCACGTAAGAAACACACATTATTAGTGGTGGGGGATCCGAGTTATTTGGCACAGTTGACTGCACATATCAGCATTGATCGTTACCACATTCAATTAGTAGAAAATGCGCATACTTGCATGAAATTTTTACACGAACAGCTCTTAAATAAAGACTTTAAAGCCGTGTTTATTGCGCAAGATATCTCAGGAATATCAGGGGTCGAGTTAGTTAAAGCCATTCGCGCTCAAGACATGTTCGATGGATTGTACTTGTTTTTACTTGATGCACAATTATCCGAAAGCGACTTATCCAACTTACATCACACCGGACTTAATGGTTATTTTAGCGATTTTGCACAACAAAACATGTTGACACATATTCTAATTAAAATGCAAAACCCGCGCATTACTCCCTCATCGATGCCTTTTTACACCCAACAATCTCATCAGTCTGCGGACATACAAGTATTACTCGTTGAAGATAATGAAATCAATCAAGCTGTCGCGATACACATGCTTGAGAATTTATCTATCGGTGTAGATATCGCTAATAATGGCATCAAAGCACTGAGTTTATTAGCGCGCCAAAACAGTCGATATCACGCAATCTTAATGGACTGCCAGATGCCTAAACTAGATGGTTATGAAACCACTAGATTGATTCGAACTGACTCAGCCTACCACTCACATCGTTTTACTCCTATTATCGCTTTGACAGCACATGCGATGGAAGGAGATGAAGAAAAATGTTTAACGGCAGGGATGAACAGTTATCTTACTAAACCTATTAATTCTGGCCGTTTAAAAGCAGAGCTAGAAAAGTGGATCTGACCCCAATTTAATACTTTGCGTTAATGGCTTTGAGTTTTTTGTCAAAAGCCTGTTTGTGTTCTTCTTTTTGATAATCGTAGACATATTGATTATGAAATCCAAATCTTAGTTTGACCAACGCATCTTCAATAAACAATGTATACCCATCATGATCGGTATAAGCAATGATCCCATCTAACTGATATTGGCGCTCTGCGTGAGTCCCATGTTGGCGTATTTTATCAAAAACACTCAGCAATAATTTACTCTCTAATTCATTTTTCATATGTGTGTTGGCCTATTGTGGTGTAGATGATGATTGCGACTATACTTAATGTGTATTTAGTTTTCATATATATACCATGTTACTGCCTTTTTAGTTTACGCAGGTCAAAAAACAATCGTGAAAAACTTGCAGTATGCCTTTTTCTTTTGTATATTCTAACAACTGGTCAGATGAGCAGATGAGTTGAACTCATCACCCTGACACCAATATTGCTAACCCAATGAGAGACATGCTATGAGTATCAGAACAAGCCTAAAAAAAGTATTACCGCCTATTTCAATCACCGAACAAGAAGCACTTGATGCCGGTGATGTATGGATTGAGTCATCTATTTATCAAGGTAAACCTGATATGGCGGCATTGCGTTCGTTACCTCAGGGAACATTAACTGCAGACGAGCAAGCCTTTCTCGATGGGCCAGTGGTTGAGTTAATAAATATGGTTGATGATTATGCGCTATCAAGTGAAGACCATATTCCACAACCCGTGATTGATTTTTTATGTAAAAATAAATTCTTTTCAATGATCATTCCAAAGAAATTTGGTGGTCTGGAATTTTCTCCTTACGCCAACTCTACTATAGTTGCGACGATCGCCGTCGCGTCAGGCGCCATCGCCGTGACAGTAATGGTACCTAATTCACTCGGTCCAGGTGAATTACTCATGCATTATGGTACTGAAGAGCAACAAAACTATTGGTTACCGCGTTTATCCGTCGGTACTGATATACCTTGTTTTGCGTTAACTGGCCCAGAAGCAGGATCAGATGCAGGGTCAATCCCTGATGCGGGTATTGTGTGTAAAGGTATGCACAATGGTGAAGAAGTATTAGGCCTAAGTGTTTCTTGGGACAAGCGTTATATTACCCTTGCGCCTATTGCGACCGTACTCGGTTTAGCCTTCAAAGTATTTGATCCTGAGCAGTTACTCGGCGACGAATTAGAATTAGGTATTACCTGTGCGTTGTTGCCCAAATCCCATCCGGGTGTTGAGTTAGGTAATCGTCATGATCCGATGGGCGTCCGTTTTTATAACGGTACTACTCGAGGTCAAGACGTCTTTATTCCGATGGACTTTATCATCGGTGGGCAACAGAATATCGGTCGTGGTTGGCAGATGCTCGTCAGCTGTTTAGGTGCTGGCCGAGGGATTTCATTACCGGCAATGGGTGTTGCAACCGCACAAAGCGCATTTAAATCAACGGTTGAATATTCATTTGTGCGTGAACAATTTGGTGTACCGATTGGCCGCTTCGAAGGCATTCAAGAAAAAATCGCTGACATTGCAGGTAAAACCTTCTTACTAGAAGCAATGCGCGTCTTAACGACTGAAGGGTTAGGTGAAGGCATCAAGCCATCAGTGGTTACCGCTATTGCAAAATATCACATGACTGAACTGGGTCGTGATGTCATGAACCAAGCGATGGATGTGCAAGCGGGAAAAGCCATCCAAAAAGGTCCACAAAATACATTAGCTAATGGCTACCAATCTTTACCGATCGCCATTACTGTTGAAGGTGCAAACATCCTAACGCGTAATTTGATGATTTTTGGACAAGGCGCAATGCGCTGTCATCCGTACCTTAAAGAAATGGTTGATTTGATTCATTCCGACGACCAAGCAGCAGATGCACCGTTTAATAAAGTATTAGCTAAAACGGTCTGGTTTAGCATTAAAAATGCATTGAGAAGTACTGTTAATAGTTATTTGCCGTTTCTACGCAGTGCTGATTCACAACTCGCTGAAGTCAAACCTTACGAACAACGCTTGAATTCAATTTCAGCTAAGTTAGCCCCATTGGCTGACTTATCATTATTGGTACTCGGTGGTGATCTGAAAAAAGCCGAACTATTATCAGCACGTTTAGGTGATGTAATGAGTTACAGCTATGCTGCTATGGCGACAATTCGCTTTTATGAGCAACGAGTTTCTAACCGTGAAGAAGCAAAGCCTTATTTTGAATATGCAATGCAATGGTCATTGGCCCAAGCTGAGCAAGCGATGGTGAACTTTGTAAATAACTTCCCGAATGGCCCAACGCGTATTTTGATGCGTACTTTGACTAACACTTACACCTCCAGTGTATCAGGTATCAGCGATGACCTGGTCCGCGAATTATCGACTGCAGCGATGCAAGATAGCTCGATCAAAGCAGAGTTGACTCATTTGGTGAAAATCAAAGCCGGCGACGGTAATGATATCAACGCACAAGCGTTCCTTGCTAAGCATGCAGTTTTGCCTATTTTAAGTAAGGTACAAAAAGCGCTGCGCGCACATCCTGTTGTTCCGTTTATCTCATTTGAGCATGCGGTCAGCAAAATGTTAGAAGCAGAACAAATCACACAAGATGAGCACACAGCATTACTAAGTTATAACGAAAAACGTAAGCTGTCAGTTCGTGTAGATGAATTCACGTTTGATCTAGAACTTGTCGATGTCAATGGTCAACAGATTGTGGAAACCCAATCTGACGCGGCATAAGTTAGCATCAAGCATTTAGGCTACTTTCTAGTACCTTTTTTTTGCCTGTTTTTTCATCAGCATTTGCCAACGCGCGACAATGATTTATCCTTAGCACATAATTTGTTATTTTCACTTGGCGCTTAGACTTATATGGCACAGTTATATTTTTATTATTCAGCAATGAATGCAGGCAAATCTACCGCCCTGTTACAATCAGCCTATAACTATGAAGAACGTGGCATGCGCAGCGAAATATTCACTGCAGCGTTAGATCATCGTTTCGGAGAAGGCAAAGTCACATCACGGATTGGCTTAGCCAAACCCGCCCATTTATTTGCCCCAGAAAGTAACCTGTTCGAACACATCCAGCAGCTCAACGATGATGCTCCTCTCAATGCGATTTTTATTGATGAGGCACAATTTTTATCCAAAGCACAAGTCATGCAACTCATTCATGTTGTTGATGATTTAAATATCCCTGTTTTAGCTTATGGTTTAAGAACTGATTTTCTAGGTGAGACTTTTGCTGGTAGTCATTATTTGTTAGCTTGGGCTGATAAACTCACTGAATTAAAAACCGTATGCCATTGTGGCCGCAAAGCCAACTTCGTCGTTCGCTTAGATGAACATGGGCATGCAACTAAACATGGTGCTCAAGTTGAAATCGGGGGCAATGATCGCTATGAATCGATGTGCCGCAAACACTTTAAATCTCTCGTCTGGGGGCATTTACCCATTTAGCGTAAATAATTGATTGCGGTCATTGATTAAGTACATTGGTTTGAATGATAGATGTTTGTCACTAAATGATATTAGCTCACAGCGCTTGAGTAGGTTAATCTTTTGTAAATTTAATGGTAACAAGGCATATTCATGGATTTTTCTCATTCTCCCAAAACACAAGAATATCTAGCGCGTGTTAACGCATTTATCAACGAACATATCGCGCCTATTGAGGCTGAAGTTTATGAGTTTTCGCATGAAAAAAATGCGCATGGTGATTGGCATTCTTGGCAACTACACCCTCAAGTCGAAGCACTTAAAGCCAAGGCGAGAGAAGCGGGTTTAGCTAATCTATTTTTACCTGATGATGAATTGGGTCAAGGTCTGACGACACTTGAATATGCTCCACTTGCTGAGGCAATGGGTCATTACTCATTTGCCCCCGAAATTTTCAACTGTAATGCGCCTGACACAGGCAATATGGAAGTACTCTATCATTTTGGTTCTCCTTATCAACAGCAACAATGGCTGACACCATTACTAGCAGGAGACATTCGCTCAGTATTTGGCATGACCGAACCCCAAGTTGCATCGAGTGATGCGACCAACATGGAAGCACGGATTGATTTTGACGGTGACGATATTGTCATCAATGGCACTAAATGGTGGTCGACAGGATTGGGCCATCCTAATGCAAAAATCATTGTCTTTATGGGGTTATCAAATCCAGAGAATGATCGCCATGCACAACATTCAATGGTGCTCGTGCCGGTTGAGAGTGAAGGGTTGAGCATAAAACGCATGCTCACCGCCTATGGCGATTACGACGCACCGTATGGCCATGGTGAAATGATTTTTGATAATGTCCGAGTGCCCCGTAAAAACCTCATTATGGGCGAAGGTAAAGGCTTTGCTATAGCACAAGGTCGTCTAGGCCCAGGCCGTATCCATCATTGTATGCGTGCTATTGGTATGGCAGAGCATGCACTAGAACTTGCGATTAAACGTGGTCTAGAACGCACTGCTTTTGGTAAACCTATCATTGAACTCGGTGGTAATAAAGAACGTATCGCACAAGCTCGAATGAGTATCGAACAGGCACGTTTATTAACACTCCAAGCAGCATGGAAAATTGATAATCTGGGTGTCAAAAACGCGATGGTCGATATCAGTGCGATTAAAGTTGTCGTACCGAATATGTTAGAAAGCGTTGTCGATATGGCCGTTCAAATTCACGGCGGTGGCGGTATGTGTAATGATTTCCCATTGGCTCGATTTGCAGCTGGGGCTCGGATGTTACGTTTAGCTGATGGCCCCGATGAAGTGCACATGGCAATGGTTTCACGTCTTGAACTGCGCAAATATAAGTAAGTTGATGAGTCAAACTAAAGCATATAACGACCAAGCAAAAGCAGTTCGCGATGGCGAAGAGTTAGCGATGGAAGCACTGCAGCCTTGGTTAGCAGCAACCCTCAATATTGATCCTAGCATTACACCAACGGTCACCCAATATTCTGGTGGCGCGTCTAATTGGACTTATTGCCTCACCTACCCTGATCGTGAAGTCATTTTACGCCGAGCCCCCGCAGGCACCAAAGCCAAAGGGGCGCATGATATGGGGCGTGAATACCGACTGCAACGGGCATTAAAGCCAGTATTCCCTCTTGTTCCTAACATGCTTGGGTACAGTGACGATGAGCAGATTATCGGCTCTGAGTTTTATGTGATGCAAAAACTTAACGGCATTATTCCGCGACGAAATTTGCCAAAAGGGTTGAATTTATCCACCTCTCAGGTACGCCAGTTATGCACTAATGCGATCGACAGTCTGATTGCGTTACATCAAGTGGATTATCAAGCCGCAGATTTGGCAGGGATCGCAAAAGGTGAAGGGTATATCAAGCGTCAAGTTGATGGCTGGAGTCATCGCTATCGCAAAGCCAAAACTTGGAATGTGCCTGCTGCCACTGGTATTATGGATTGGTTGCAAGACAACATGCCAGAGCATGAAACTATTTGTTTAACTCATAACGATTTTCGTTTTGATAACCTAGTATTAGACAGTGATGATCCAACCAAAATCATCGGCGTGCTCGACTGGGAATTAGCGACACTGGGCGACCCGTTAATGGATTTGGGCAACACTCTTGCCTATTGGATCCAAGCGGATGATGACTTTTTCGGCCGTAAGACAGCAATGCAGCCAACACATTTGCAAGGCATGTTAACCCGTGCCGACGTTATCCAATATTATGCGGATAAAACCGGTGCGGATGTCAGCCACTTTGCCTTTTATGAGGTTTATGGGTTATTTCGTTTGGCGGCTATCGTATTACAAATTTATTATCGTTATCATCACAAACAAACTCGTAACCCCGCTTTTAAAAACTTGTGGATATTTTGCCACTACTTGCTGCATCGTTGTCGAAAAATAATAAATAAACACACAAAGGATCACGCTTAAGATGACTAGACAAAATATATTAATCACAGGTGCCAGTTCAGGTTTAGGCAAAGGCATGGCGGTTGAGTTTGCCAAGCTAGGTCGTAACCTTGCTTTGTGTGCGCGTCGCGTCGAACGCTTAACAGAGCTACAAGCTGAGCTCCTTGCCATCAACCCAGAGATCAAAGTCTTAATCAAAACATTAGATGTTAATGATCATGATGCGGTTTTTCGCGTCTTCAAGGAATTTGATGCTGAAATGGGCGGGCTAGATCGAATTATTGTGAATGCAGGAATGGGCAAAGGTGCGTCCATTGGCACCGGTTATTTCTACGCAAATAAACAAACCGCTGAAACCAATTTTGTCGCAGCACTGGCGCAATGTGAAGCTGCATTAGAGATTTTTCGCCCTAAAAATGCAGGCCATTTAGTCACGATATCATCCATATCAGCCGTAAGCAGCTATCGCCGGGCCATGAACGTCTATGCTGCAACCAAAGCGGCGTTAAGTTCAATGTCTGAGGGCATGCGTATTGATTTAATGGATACTAATATTAAGGTCTCTACGATCCACCCAGGCTTTATTCGTAGTGAAATTAACGAAAAAGTAAAAAAAGTTCCTTTTATCGTGGATACCGAAACCGGTTGTAAAGCGATGGTCAAAGCCATCGAAAAAGAAGGTGAAAACTCCTATGTTCCTGGTTGGCCTTGGGCATGGTTACAATGGTTTTTACGCATAGCGCCTAAATCCATTTTAAAGAAAATGAGCTAGCGAGGAGTTCACCATGGAAGCATCATTTTTTACCCAAGTATTGTTACCAGCAAGTCTAGCGTTGATCATGTTTGGCATGGGGTTATCGTTAACGTTAGATGACTTCAAACGATTAATGCGCACACCCAAAGCGGTATCGTTAGGTTTATTTGGACAAATGATTTGTTTACCATTGGTTGCCTTTGCGCTGTGTGTAGCTTTAGAGGTTGCCCCGCATATTGCGATTGGAATTATGGTGCTAGCGGCTTGCCCTGGTGGCACATCTTCTAATCTATTAAGTCATATTGGTCGCGCTAATTTAGCATTATCGGTATCATTAACTGCAATTACGACGGTCTTGTGTGTAGTGACGACCCCATGGTTGATTAAATTTAGTGTTGATTATTTTACTATCCTTCCCAAAGAACCCTTTTCATTACTTAAGACTTCATTGAGTCTGTTGGTGATAACCTTGATCCCAATCTTGATTGGTATGAGTGTTCGTCATTACGCATTGAAGTTTGCCCAGCGCAGCGAGGGAATATTTCGACATATTTCTACGTTATTTTTGTTTACGATGATTATACTCATATCGATTGATGAACAAGAAATGCTGCTCGAGTCTTTCCCCAATGTCTTTATATTGACATTTGGTTTAAATATGTTGGCCACCGTTATTGGTGTGGCTTTGGCTCGAATAGGCAATTTATCTGACAATGATGCAGTCACTTTAGGGATAGAGGTCGGTACGCAAAACGCCACGATGTCGATTCTGATCTCGGTGAGTTTTTTACAGCATCCTGAATATGCCATCGCATCCGGAGTGTATGGAGTCACTATGTACGTCGGTGCATTTATCTTGATTATGTCTCGTAAATTAGGCTGGTTTGGGTTTACACCAAAGGTCTCATAACAGTTGCCTTTGCGCTAATATCCGTTACAATCGTATATCGTAATAGTGCGATAATTGGTAAGGGAATACTAAATTGAATCACGATGTTCATGGACGAATAACGGGTTGGCGGATCACATTGATAAAATCAATCTTGTGTACATTATGTGGGTTGTTATTATGGCTGGCATTGATTGCGCAAGTTCATGCTGCTGATGCCCCCCTCGTTGTTGCGGCACACACGCATTCGCCTAAAAACCTAGCCCCTACACTATTGCCTAATTCGGAGCTGACCCTAATATCCAGTCAAGAGCTTGATACGGTTGTGAACCAAGCGCTACAGACTTTCTATACTCCTGGTGCTGCAGTCGCTATCGTGCATGATGGTAAAATTGTGCATGCCAAAGGTTATGGCAAACGCCATATCGAAGACAACTTAGCGGTTAATCAATATACCTATTTTCGTATTGCTTCAACGACTAAAGCATTCACTGCTGCGACCATGGCTATCTTAGTGGATGAAGGTAAAATTGCATGGAGTGATAAGGTATCCGACCATTTACCTGAATTCAAATTATCCAATCCCTATGTCACTGCTGAATTTACTATTTTAGATTTGTTTACACACCGCAGCGGTCTTGTGGGTGGCGCAGGTGATAGTATGCTGTGGCCTGAACCATCGGGTTTTACGCGTAAAGAACTCATTCATAATCTACGTCACTTAACCCCCGCTTATAGTTTTCGCTCAACCTATGCGTATTCGAATGTGATGTATATTACCGCCGCCGAAATTGTTGCCAAAATTAGTGGTATGCCGTGGTCACAATTTTTACACGAACGCATTTTTTCCCCACTCAATATCCAATGTTACGGTGGTGCTATGCCTAACACCGCCCTTGCAAATGTCGCGTTAAGTTATGGACACAATGATGAGCGAGGGATCTATGCGATCCCACGTAATGGCATTTATGGTTCAGAGATACTTTCCGCAGCCGCTGGCGGGGTCGTGTGTAATGCGCAAGGTATGGCAGTTTGGTTACAAGCATTGCTTAATGACGCGATGACAGTCAAGGGTGAGGCACTATTTTCGACCGAACAACTTGAAGAAATGTTTACATCACATGTCCCTTTGTATATTTCGACGCATGCGAAACAAACGCATCGAACACATTTTAAAAGTTATGCCATCGGCTGGCGTAAAGAAAATATCTACGGATATGAAATGATCTCCCATACCGGAACGCTCTCTGGTTATCAAGCCTATGTGGCAATGATCCCTGAGCTATCCTTAGGCGTGGTAGTGCTCAATAATGGTTCAAACTATGGCGTGCGCTCTGCCATTATGCAAACGGTCATTAAATCAGTGATGCCCGAATCACCTGACATCGACTGGGTACAGCATTATGTTGACTATCAAGATGAACAAGAAGCGCGGTATCTCGCTCGCCTACTTCCTGAACCAATCGGCAGTGGGATTATGTTACTACCCGTCGAAAACTATTTAGGCACGTTCAACGATCAATGGTTTGGTAAAATTACATTGTGGGAAAATGCTCAAGGTACATTGCGCTTTAAAAGTCAAAAAATGCCGAGGTTGAAAGGCGATCTAGAAGCATTCGGCGAACACTCTTGGCTCGTTCGTTGGGACAATCAAAATGCCGCTAGTGATGCATTTATCCATTTTGATGTGCGTCCAGATCATTCTATTAAAGGGTTATCTATGTATCCTTACACGGCCAAAGAGATCGTCAACCACGAATACCGTGATATGTATTTTACACCTTGGTCCGAAAACGTCATACCGATAGTGCAAGGTGTAGAATAGATTTTGAACGGGTTATTGTCTTGCGTTATTGCTACCAAGTATAAAAATTATCAAGGATATCGAGCCGCTTTACAGGTTCGTCAATTCAGCCCCATTTTGCTATGTATATTGATTGGATACCTATGCATTAAGACATTTCCGGTATCGGCGAATCAAACTCTTACCCCTGTCCCCATTGAACTGACGTTTATACCTGCCATACCCAACGAGATTAATACTAATATCAACATTTCATTAAGTGCGATCAATGGCTTAGTCCAATGTTCAGATATCAGTGAACTGGCTATAAATCAGGTGCAGCAAGCGATAGGTAAAACGATTATTCAATCCGCGCATAGTTTTGGGTATTTTGCTGCACGGGTGGATACCATAAGTCTACCTGAGCCGCAGGCATGTCATGAGTGGAACGTCGCGATTAATTTGGGTAGACAAGCGCAGATTGCAGATATCGCCTTGAACATCACCGGTGAATTAAGCGAATCAACCGAATTAAGTCTCTTAAGGACTCAGTTTAAAAAGAAACTCAACACGCCATTTCAACAAGCTCAATACCAAGGTTTTAAAGATAACTTTTATTCCCAAGCGATTGCCCAAGGCTATTTCGATATCCATTTTCAACAGCAGAGTGTGACCGTTAATGCGGATAATCAGTCGGTTAACATCGCATTACAAATCGCATTAGGTGAGCGCTACACTATTAGACAATTTGTGATTGATGAAAGTATTTTAGAAGCCAATGTTGTTGCAACGGTTTCAGATATTAGTATCGGTGATAATTATTCGCTTAATGCCCTTAATACACTAACGAATGATCTCAAACAAACGGGATACTTTACCTCGTTACAAGTTCGCCCTGACCTCAAAGATCGCAGTAACAATCAAATTGATATAGAAATTAACGGCGTTGAAAAAGCGAAACATTTTGTCAATTTTGGGATTGGCATCAGCTCTGATGAAGGCCCGCGAGTGAGTGTGGATTGGCGTCGCCCTCGGATCAATCAATCAGGGCATAGTTTGCGTGCTTCACTCAAAGCCTCACTGGTTGAACAATCATTAGTTTCAACCTATAAAATCCCTTACGGTAACCCAAACACACAATATTTAGCCCTACAAAGTGGCTTAAAACACATCGACCGCAATGATAGCAAAAGCAATACTGTGACTTTGGGTGCGCAACGTTTTTTTGATATGGAAAAACGCACAGGACAACGCCTATTAAAAAGCTGGCAGCCAAGCTTGTTTGTTCGCTATGAATACAACTCATTTACTCAAGGTAGCGACGAGCAAATTAATAATCAATTGTTATTTGTTGGTGGCAGCATTACTCGCTTACGCATTGATCATCCATTATTTCCGACGACTGGAGATCGCCAAAGTTTAACCTTAGAAACGGCGCAATCTGCATTAGGCAGTGACATCTCGATTTCACGTGTGTTATCCAGTAGTGCATGGCTTCGCCCCATTGCTGATTTAGGTTGGAGCGTGAGTAAAATCAAAGTGGATTATTTACGTACTGATAGCTTTGCCCAGACTCCCAGTACATTGCGCTTTTATGCTGGCGGCGACCAAAGTGTTCGCGGGTTTGGTTACGAGGCAATTTCACCCGTAGATAGCGATAATGAGGATACTGGCGCAGATTCGTTAGTTGTATTATCACAAGAGTTTATTACGCCAATTTCAGAATCATTCCGTGTGGCAGCATTTGTGGATACCGCTTGGGCAAAGAGCCCTGATGATGAAACCAAAGCGATAGGTAGCGGATTAGGTCTTCACTGGCAATCGCCTGTCGGTCCTATTCGAGTGTATCTTGCACGGGGTAAAAATGATGCAGAAATGACCTGGCGCCTACACTTAGTCATGGGACCCATTTTATAATGAGACGCACATGGATCAAACGGACGCTATTTTCTTTACTCGCCATTCTCATCATCATATTGGCGCTGCCTGTAGCAATATTGAATTCCACTTGGGCGCTTAATTTCGCCACCAAACAATTGAATGCGTTGGATAATATTGCGATGACTTATCAAGAAGGGACGTTGTTTGACACGTTAACCTTTAGTGATATTGAGCTCACCCTACCCGGTTGGGACATTACCGTGAAGCAACTAAGCACCGGCTTAAGTTTAGATTGTGTGTGGGAAAAACGATTGTGTGTGACTTCACTTCACGTTATGAGCCCATTGATTACACAAGTGCCTGATACCCCCGTCATCGAAACGGCTGATCCGAACGCATCTCGAGCTAATTTGCCCTTCCCTGTTGATATTAACCAAATTAAAATTGCTGATTTAAGCGTAAAATTATTAGATGAGACAGCCTTATCGACGGCGCTAAATATTCCCCATGTAGGCCTTAAGGCAGGGACGACCTCACAGGTGTGGTTAGATATTGCAGCATTGGCGATTGATATTCCGTTTTTACGTGTTGAACTCCCTATCACAGCAAATGTTCCAGCGACAAATGTAGCTAAAAGCGCTTCTCAAACAAAAGCACTCGCCGATACGCCGGCTCAGCCCATTAATGCTATGATTAATACGTTGCATCAACAAATCATCGCTATTGCACCACAATATACCGACATAGTGACGCAGTGGCAGGCACTCATGGCGGCGCCACAACCCTGGCTTCAAGCGCAAGCTCCGATTACAATTCCGATTAATCTTGAAACCATGACTCTCAATATTGACGCTATTACCCTAAGCAATGTAGCAGGTGATTTGCATCTTTCAGATTTAACATTAGCGACATTGACTAGTTTAACCCCCGCAGGGATCAATAGTGCTATCGACTTAACCCATCCCCGCTTTTCATTTAACAGTCAGTTTGCATTAGCACGAGATTGGACGCATCAGATTGATTCGACTCTAGCATGGCAAGCAATTAACTTAGCCGAACCATTAGTTAACTTGTCCATGCAGGCTGGTTTACTGACACTCAAAGGTGACATCAGTCAATGGCGATTAGCTAGCCAAGCAAATATTAAACAGCTCCACATGGCTGAATTGCAACTCACCGATTTACAATGGCAATTTAACGCCCAAGGGGATCAAAAAGGTATTACGATAAAACCTTCAACCCTAAACTATGGACCTCATGCTGTCGGTTTTGAAGGGCTAATACCGACAAAGAGCACGGCAAAATTGGGCTTAGCAATCAAGTACACAACCCAAGAGCCTGAAACGATTCACGCTACGGTTGCCTTACAAGGAAAGTTAATCAGCCCTACATTAACAGGTCAAATAACCGTCAAGGATGTGCAACAAGCAGAAGTTAATCTGCATAGATTAAATGTTGATTTTAAAGGTAATTTTACGTCACTTAACGCCCAAATCGATGCTAATTGGACGCATCCAAATACAACCTACACAGACCAAAACCAATCTCTACAATTGCTCACTGGGCAATACTCACAATCATTGTCTTTTGCGGTGTCGCCTCAGGATATCCTCGTTACATTACAGACTATGGGGGTAAATTCCCCACTCGGAAAATTAGTATTAGCGCCATACAGTCTTCGTCTTGTTCCTGGATATTTACGTTCAAGTAACGCAAACACACCGCATACCGACCAGGCTCTACTTAACATTGATCAATGGCAGCTGGCGATTCACAATGAAGCCGATACCGTGGTGGGGACATGGGAGATCCACCCCATTGAACTGGCACTAAATGATACCGTGAATGCGTATTTTAAAGACGACACCTTAGCGCCGATAGCGATAAATATTACGACGTTAAATATTCAGTCATTACTCAATTTAGCCAACCCCTTTTTAGCCAAACCCATTACCATCACCACGGATGCCAGTATTGATGGAGCCGCACAAATAGCGTTATCTGGCAGCGCTGTTGAGCCACAAATAGATATCACCGGTAACATTGGCGTGACACCCAGTGATTGGCAAATAACGCCTAAATTGGATGCGAGTATCACGCAAGCAAAAATCGATGTCGCAGCACAATATCGTCTATTTACAACGAACCAGCCATTGTCAATTAACTCCACCGGCACATTGGTAGGAGAAAAGTTAGGTGATATTCAATATCAATTAGTCATGGATGATAAGCTAACTTTATATACACAAGTAAAATCCGTTAACTTAGGCTTAGTCGCGCCATTTTTACCACAATTTAAACGCTTTACCGGTAACACCAGTGCTAACATTGCCTTGACTAAAGAAGGTCAACGATTGTCTTTGAACGGGATTATTATTATTCCTGAACTTAATGTAGAAATAGAACAGTTAGATAAGAGCGCCGTCACACCTCACGGTGACATCATCATTACTCAACAAGTTGAACAAGGTTTTAGTAATCCCAATGCGGCATTCACAGAAGCGCCTTTGGATCTGTTAGCGAATATTCGAGTGTTAATCGACCCGTTACAAAAAAACACAGTCAAAGTCGCGGGGTTTGATTTTTCAACCAACTTGCACGGTAGTGTGGAATTTTATTTAGCAAAACAGCAACCTAGTGTGATTGGTACGATCGCGTTACATAATGGGCAATATCAAGCTTACGGTCAGGATTTGCTGATCCGTAACGGACAATTAATTTTTAATGGTCCAGCGAGTCTTCCGTTTATTCAGTTAGAGGCGATCCGTAACCCTAAAAACATGAACGGCAATGTGATCGCTGGATTAAAAATATCTGGTCTTGCTAACCAGTTAGATGCCCAATTATTTTCTGAACCTATGTTAGAAAACCCCAATATTTTATCGTATTTAATTCGCGGCAAAGATCTCAACGATGATGCCCAAGAAGGAAATTCAGTATTACTCACTAATGCGATATTAGGATTTGGCTTAGGCAAATCACAAGAGGCGATTTCTGAATTTGGTGATAAGATAGGGGTACAAAATTTACAGCTATCTACTCAAGGACAAGGGGATAATGCTCAATTAGGGATCACCGGTCAATTGAATGAGCGGTTATCAGTGGAATATCGAGTCGGTGTGTTTAATGCGACTGCAGAGTTTGGTTTACGCTATCAGTGGTTACCTAATTTATATGTCGAAGCGACCAGTGGCGCAGAAAATGCGTTGGATGTGTTTTATCAGTTGTCTTGGGGGACGCGTGAAATCACTCCTCCTGCACCTGAGTTCCCCCAGCCTGAAAAACTACCCAACAACTAATCTGACGCATTCTCCAACCTCGAGTCGTCCATCATGAGACGCTTTTCTTTAAAGGTATTTGCGCAAGTATTATCGCTAAAACATACTCGGCAGGATCTGAATGGCCTTGTTCTAACGCACAACTAATGATGCGTTGTTTGAGTTGACGATCGAGTTTGATGGTCAAACGCGCATCAACTAAACATAACGTCCCACTTTTGGCGATATACGTTGATTGTGATTTCAAATGCCATTCCTTTTAATCTCTAAGTAATGACGACACAATACCAAATAAAACGGTTATTGAGACCTGTTCACTCGACCAGTTTTGAAGTCTATCACCTTAGCGTTTTCATCAAATCGGATAAGAAAAATATCCCCATAGTCGGATTCTTGTAAACTAATTTGTTGACCGGATAAAGTATTAACCAAAAACGGAGTCGTATTGCTATGCCCAACCACTAGGGCATCATGTCCAAGTAAAGCTAACTGTTGCGCAAAGTCCTTTAGTTGACGAGGATCATAGTATGTCACTGTCAAACCCTGTTCTAACGCAGTAGGCAATGCACTTTGTAATGTTCTTTTGTACTGTGTCGAAAACACACTTTTGATTGGCTGCTGTCCGAGTAATCCCGCTAAATTTAAAGCACGCCGTTGCCCATCTGTGGTCAAAGGTGGATCATTAGAATGGGACTTATCTGGACTTGTTACTTTTTCAAAATGCCGAACAAAATACACCGTATGAGCTTGCACAGCAACGCTGACTAGACTTAGACCAAAGCAGAGCGTAACAACCATGAGAATTGCTTGAACGTTAATTGCTTTCATTGTTATAACGTTACTTGGACAGCAGCGGTAACGGCTAATCCCTTGTTAATCGCATCTTGAGTATCAACACCGCGAGCTAATGCCACCCCCATTCTTCGTTGCCCAGACACCGCTGGTTTTCCAAATAAACGCAGATCGGTTTGCGGTTGACTCAATGCTTGCGTTAAACCACTAAAGCAAACTTTTGAACTCTCTCCCTCGACTAACAATGCGACTGAAGCACTCGGTCCATAAAAACTAATATGCGGGATAGGCAAACCCAAAAATGCACGCACATGTAAGGCAAATTCAGATAAATCTTGTGAAATTAACGTGACCATCCCCGTATCATGAGGACGCGGAGACACTTCACTAAAATACACATCATCCCCTTTGATAAATAGCTCAACACCGAATAATCCACGTCCACCTAGCGCATCCGTGACTTGCTGTGCAATCTCTTGTGAACGCTCTAACGCGAGTGCCGACATTGCCTGAGGTTGCCATGATTCGCGATAATCACCATCGGCTTGGCGGTGACCAATTGGCTCACAAAAGTGGGTTCCTTGCACTGAGCGTACCGTTAACAATGTGATTTCATAATCAAAATCAACGACCCCTTCGACAATCACTTTACCTTTCCCTGCACGTCCCCCTTCTTGGGCATAATCCCAAGCAGCATCGATATCGGCAAGGCTGCGGAGCATACTTTGCCCTTTGCCTGAAGAGCTCATAATGGGTTTGACAATACACGGCAGACCAATGGTCGCAATCGCAGCGACAAACCCAGCTTTATCATCTGCAAATGCATACGTTGAGGTCGGTAAACCCAGTGTTTGAGCCACTAACGTGCGGATCCCTTCACGGTTCATCGTTAAATGAGCAGCTCGGGCGCTAGGCACGACATTAAAACCTTGTTGCTCTAAATCCAGCAAGGTTTGCGTGGCTATCGCTTCAATTTCAGGGACAATGAAATCTGGTTTTTCAGCTTCAATAATCGCCTGTAATTTAGCGCCATCGAGCATCGATACTTCATAACTGCGATCCGCAACTTGCATCGCAGGAGCATGTGTATAGCGATCAAGTGCAATCACTTCACAACCTAAGCGCTGCGCAGCTATCGCGACTTCTTTACCTAACTCGCCACTCCCGAGTAACAATACTTTAGTGGCGGTGCTTGAAAAAGGGGTGCCAATGGTAACGGACATACTGTCTCCTGATTTTATTACTGTATTTTGGGCAAACAACATTGTTTGAATTTTTTACCTGAGCCGCAACAACAGGGATCGTTGCGTTTAGATTTTACCGCGCCATTTCCTGCTAGCATCACACCATCTCGATAAAACCATTGCCCATTTTCTTGGACAAAAGTTGAACGTTCATGTAAGCAATACAAACACTTAGCTTCACTGTAGAATACGTTAAACTCAACTTCTCCATAAAACTGGCCTGCATCATTTGTGGATTGTGGTAATATTTTTGTATCAAGGACTTCTAATGCTATCCAAGTCGTTTGTGCGGCACTGTTGGCTATATCAGAAACCGTTAAGTTTACACGTTCAGCACTGGCATATGTGGCGACAATATAATCATATAAACCAAGCGCATAAGCACTGTAACGCGAACGCATCAATGCTTCCGGTGTCGATGCAATGGCAGTGCCTTGATGCAACGGCTGACAGCATTGTTGATACGCTGTCGCACAAGCTGGACAGGCAGCTGTCGGCGCGATAACTGCACAAGCACGCTTAGCAAGCGCAGGTTGAGTAGTACTAGTTGGCATAATTATAAACATTAAAAACGCGATAATATCGTTCTATCATAAGCTAACTGATAGCGAAACGACACAATATTTAAGGATCAGTGAGTTGAAAATCATCCACACATCAGATTGGCATTTAGGGCAAAGCTTCATTAATCAATCGCGTAAACATGAGCATACTTCATTTTTAGCATGGTTAATTGCGCAAGTGCAAACCCAAGAAGTAGATGCCGTCATTGTTGCGGGTGATATTTTTGATACAACCACACCACCGAGCTATGCGCGTGAAATGTACCACCAGTTTGTTACCCAGTTGCATGCCCTTAATTGCACATTAGTATTGTTAGGTGGCAATCATGATTCAGTCGCAATGCTCAACGAATCCTTGCCATTATTACGCGCTTTAGGTACGCATATGATCCCCAATTCATTAGCAACGCCAGCAGAACAAATCGTGTCCCTGAGCAATCGCCAAACCGGTGCTATCGAGGCGATTGTGTGTGCGATTCCTTTCTTACGACCGCGAGATTTAGTGGTGGCGCAATCCGGTGAAGATGATTTATCCAAGCAAGCTCGATTTAAGGCGGCGATTACTGAGCATTATGCCAACGTGTATCAAGCTGCGTTAGATACACGCAAAACATTGGGATTAACTATTCCAATTATTGCCACTGGCCATTTAACCGCGGTGGGGATTCAACCCAGTGAGTCAGAGCGATCTATCTATGTTGGAACGCTTGAAAACTATCCCAAAGAAGCCTTTCCACCGGCAGATTACACGGCATTAGGACACATTCATCGCCCTCAAGTGGTCAGTAACAGACAGCATATCTATTACAGCGGCTCGCCTATTGCATTAAGTTTTGATGAATTAGGGGTGGATAAACGCGTGCTGCTGGTCGAGTTTGCAAACACGCCAGATGGTGTGCACGTTAACCATGAACCCCAGTTTACGCCCAAGCTCACGTCAATCCCCATTCCTCGTTTTCAACCGATGCAAGAGTTACAAGGCAAAATAGACGAGATCAAGGCGCAATTATTGACGTACCCCTTAGTCAGTGAGGCTGGAACTGCCTTACCAACATGGTTGTTGATTAAACTCACCGATGCAAACAGTATTCAAAATGTGGCCAATACTATTGCTGAGTTTGCCCAAGACCGGCATGTGGTGATCACCAAAATCATGCGTATCCGTTCACCTCAAGAACAAGCCTTGCACACCCAACATAATGAGGTGCTCACGCAACTCACCCCTAGTGATGTTTTTGCCAAGCGGCTTGAAAGCGAAACAGAACTCAGTGACGCACAACGAGCACAGCTCAATAGCACCTTTCATGACATTATCAGCAAAGTCACGACAGGCACTCCTCTTGACGATGTGACGGTTTCAGAGGAATCATTAATATGAAGATCCTCAGTGTATTAATTGAAAATTTAAACTCGCTGCAAGGTAAATGGTATATCGATTTTACGACGCAAGCATTCGTCGATAATGGATTATTTGCGATAACGGGTCCAACCGGCGCAGGCAAATCGACGATTTTAGATGCGATTTGTATTGCGCTTTATCATGAGACACCACGCTTATCGAGTTTAAGTAAAACCAACGCAGAGGTCATGAACAAAGATAAAGGCTATTGCAGTGCAGAGGTTCGATTTGAGGTGCAAGGTCAAATTTATTTGGCTAAGTGGTCGATTCGTCGCTCTAGAAATCGTGCGGATGGCAACCTGCAAGCACCAACGGGCACCTTGACCTGTGAAACGACGCAAACAGATATCACGACCAAACTCAGTGATAAAGTCCCAGCGGTAGTGGCTCTCACCAAACTGAATTTTAAACGTTTTACCAAATCGATGATGCTATCTCAAGGGGAGTTTTCAGCGTTTTTGAATGCTGGAGATAATGACAGGTCGGAGTTACTCGAACAATTAACGGGTACCGAAATTTATTCGGATATTTCTAAACGCGTATTTGATGAACACAAACTTCTCAAACAAAAAATGGCTTTACTCACCACAGAACAATCGGCCAAAGACATATTAAGTGACGCCGACAAAACTCAGTTAGTCGATGATATCGCCTCGACTCAAACGCAATTTGCAGCAAATAACACACATTTAGAAAAATTAGTGGCGCATCAATACTGGTGGCAGCAACATACTCAATACTCGATAGCACTCCATGAGGCTAACCATCATCTAACTGAAGCGAACACAGCTAAATCTGAACAGCAAGATCAATTGGCTCAACTTAACCTTGCCCGACCTGCGCACAAACTAACCCCATTATTCACTCGCCAAACGGAACTTCAACAACGATGTGATTTGTTACAACTAAGGATCAAGGAGCAGCAAGACCAACTGCCAGCGTTGAACTTAGAACTCACCGATGCAGAATCAGCATTAAAGCAAGCTAATGCTGACTATACCCAGCAATTAGCCCGACAAACCACACTGAACCAATTAGTGAATGAACAGGTTATTCCGCTGGATACAAATATTGCCGCTCAGCATAAACAAGCTTCTAAATTTGCTGCCGCGCTGGCCAAAACAAATGAGATTATTGCTAAGACGAATAAAGGTTTACAAACGGATCAGAGTGCATTAACGCATCTCAAATCTCAACTTAAGGATATGGATGAGTATTTAGCTAAGCACGTCGCAGACGGCTTACTGGCTGAACATATTGGTGTGTGGAAAGTAGAATATCAATCGTTACTGACTCTAATGGACTCTCTTACCAACGACTCAAAGCAATTACAATGTGTTCATGTCAATGGTGTCCGGATGGGTTCAATTGATGACGTACAAAGCGCTATAACCAAAGCCGTAGCGGATTTAGCCATTGCGGTAACGTTAAGTGCCACGAATACGTCGAGTGATTCTCATGACAACTCATCGCCCGCACTTTTATCGCCCATAAGTGCAATCCTGGATGAATCAGCCGATATCTCGCTGGATACACTGGTGACTTGTATTCATTTTTATCAATCGCAAATCAAACTCGAACAAGAGTTATTGCGCTTATACGGTCAATTGAATGATACACAAACGTCTTATCATACGTTAACGCTTGATCATGACATTCTGCAAAGCACATTACTTCAACAACAAACACAGCTCCCGATTTATACGCAACAAGCGCAATCGGATAAGACCATTCTTGAGCTTGCCAAAAATAATATGTCGATGCAGCAGCAACTTGCCACATATAGTCAGCAATTAACCGACCTGGATAATTGCCCGCTATGTGCTAGTACTGAGTTTGGTGATTATGAGACGTTACATTTGCACACTAATGAACAAGCTAAGGACGGCTCGTTTGCGCAACAATTAGCGCAGTATCAAACGGCACAACAAAAAAGTAGCGATGCCCTTAATCACTTAACGCAAAACATTAAAACCCAAGAGATAATGTTGCATAAAAACCTGACAGAGCAAGATGCATGTTCCGCCAAAATACATGAATTAGAAACCCAGTGTATCGCAGGCGCAATCAAACTTGGCATCCATCTTCACTCGAAACAAGTCGAGCAATTACATCAATTACCAGCGCAATTGAACGCATTTGATTCTATAAGAGAAGCCCTAACACAGCTGCATCAATGTATTGACTTGGCAAGTAAACATCATGCGTTAGCCAAGCGTTCGACAGAGGTAACACAACAACAAAATAAGATATTAGCAGCCGTTCATCAAGTTGGTTTTATTCAACTAGAGAGCATTGATACTGAAGGCATATTTGCAGCATGGTTAAATCAAAAAAGTAACGATTTAACTCATTGGCAAGCCCAACAGAGTCAGCAGGTGAACATCACTAAATCGATAAGCGAGATAACATCGCGTATTGCACTTAATCAGCAAATCGTTACCGAAGCCATCAAAGTTAACGCGCAAACGCATGCAGAAGCGACAGTATTGCAAGATGAATTGACAGCAAATCAAACACAACGCCATGCCTTATTTGGCAGCCAAGATCCCAAACAAGCCATGCATGATATGCGCTTACTAATCGAAGGATCCAATACCCATAAAAATACGCAATTATCCAAACAACAAACCTTAGCCACTAAGCTTGCATCTCTCAATACTGCTATTTCAAAAGACAGCGAAGCGCTAGACCAAGAACATCTAAAGCTCATCTTAGCACGAACCCAGTTTGATGAAGCGTTACAAGCAAGTGTTTTTGCCTCTGAGGCTGAGTTTACTCAAGCATGTGTCAGCGATGGGCTCTTAGAACAGTTAATCGAGTTAGAAACCACGATCAATACCAAATTGGCAGAAGCCACGTCGGTACTCAACCAGGCTAAAAAAAATTTACAACAACACCTCGCCGTCGAACAAGCTCAATATTATCAAACCAGCCCCTCTGCTCAGGTTGATGAACAATTAACTCACCAACAGCAGAAATTTGCCACAATCAACGAACAATTAGGTCAGCTAAAAGGTCGGTTAGCCGAGAACGAAAAGCGCGAGCTTGCTATCAGCAAAATTAAAACGCAGATTGACGCGTTGCATGAGGAAATACAAACTTATGGCTATTTAGATGAATTGATCGGGTCGTCTGACGGCAAAAAATTTCGCAAATTTGCGCAAGGCTTGACCTTAGATAATTTGATCTATTTGGCCAACCTTCAATTAGTCGATTTTGATGGACGTTATGAGCTCAAACGCAAAGACAATCAATCTTTAGATATGGTGGTGGTAGATAGATGGCAAGGCGATACGGAGCGTGATACTCGCACCCTATCGGGTGGTGAAAGCTTTTTAGTAAGTCTGGCATTAGCGTTAGGTTTATCAGACTTAGTCAGCCAAGAGATCTCAATCGATTCACTCTTTTTAGATGAAGGATTTGGTACGCTGGATAGTGATACCCTAGATACCGCATTGGATGTGTTAGATACACTCAATGCAAAAGGTAAAATGATTGGTGTGATATCGCATGTTGAGGCGATGAAACAGCGTATTCCTCTACAAATTAAAATCACTAAACAGAGTGGATTAGGGATCAGCACCTTAGATGAACAATATCGTTATACAGAGACTTCACTAAAATCGTTGCTTTCAGCGCAATGATGCGCGATATTAGCGCCTTTGTGACAATGCTTAGTCATCACTAGCATTGGCTTACCGTGTTTTAGATGCTTGCAACAGTACACAATAGGAATTTTTAATGGATGTTTCGCACATGATGAATGAGATCATTCACACATTACAATCTTTGGCCTTCGATCTAGGTATCCTGTCATTCTCGTTATATGACATTATCCGAGTCTGTTTGATTGGTTTAGTTGTTTTACTGATCGCTCGGCTCATCAATAACTACGGCAAAAAACTAATCAAACGTCAAAAACGCCTTGATGTCCGCACCAAAGAAGTACTTAGCAAAGTATATGAAGTGGTCATCTTTTGTATTGTCGCATTGATGCTACTTAACATATTGGGGATCAACCTGACTACTCTCGCCGTCTTTGGTGGTGCAGTCGGTGTCGGTTTAGGGCTCGGGTTACAGTCTATTGCCTCAAACTTTATCTCAGGGATCATCATCCTGCTCGATAATTCGATTACGATTGATGATTACATTGAAATTAATGCTGACCAAAAAGGCTTTGTTCGCGAGTTTCGCATGCGTTACACCGTATTAGAAACCTATGACGGCAAAGATATTGTGGTGCCGAATGAAACATTTATTTCCTCCACCTTCATCAATTGGTCTCACAAAGATCCAAAACAGCGTTATCGCGTCGATTTTTCAGTGGCTTACGACACTGACGTCCGTGCGATGGTTGAGTTAATTAAAGAGGCGGTGGGCGCGCACCCGCAAGTGATCAACGGCAACAAGTATCCGATTGAAGAACGACCTGATTGTGAGATAGATAGTTTTGGTGATTCGGGGATCAATATGTTTGTTGAGTTTTGGATTTTAGGTATTGATGATGGTAAAAATCGTGTTGGTGGAGATTTAAACCTGATTATTCTTGAAACACTCAAAAACAATGGCATTGAAATTCCATTCCCACAACGTGAAGTTAAAATCATTTCGCAACGTGCGCCATAACTCGACGCACGTTGCTTTGATCAACTTAGCTTTGATCAACTTAGCTTTGTGTCGCTTAGGTTTGCGTTTATCTAAAAACGTTGTTGACCGTTCACCCAGGTTTGTAACACTTTGGTGTCACGGATTAAATGCGGGCTAATCGCAAAGATATCTCTATCAATCAGAATGAAATCTGCTTTTTTGCCCACTTCTAATGTACCGATATCCTTATCTTGAAAACCGGCATACGCGGCGTCTAAGGTAAACCCTCGGAATGCTTGAGCTAGCGTTACACGTTGTTCCGCCACCCAACCATCAGCAGGTTGTTGCTGCGCATTTTGGCGGGTCACTGCTGCATGTAGTCCATGAAATGGATTGGCAAGTTCAACAGGGAAATCCGAGCCAAACGCGATACGCGAACCTTGTTTAAGAAACGTTTGCCACGCATACGCCCCTTGTAATCGGGCTGCACCAAGGCGATCTTCTGCCATATTCATGTCACTGGTGGCATGCGTCGGTTGCATGGATGGAATAATGCCATATTGCTTAAACAACGGGATATCCTCAACTGCAATCACTTGTGCATGTTCAACCCGATGACGTTCAGTATTTTCTGGAAACTCGCCAAATGTCTGGGCAAATTGTTTTAAGGCTAAGCGATTGGCACGATCCCCTATGGCATGGTAATTAAGCTGAAAATCTGCACCTAAAATCGTCCGAAACACCTGCGTTAACTCTTCTTGTGGTGTGACTAATAATCCATGATTATCGGGATCATCTGAATAAGGTGCTAATAATGCGGCGCCGCGACTGCCTAATGCACCATCACCATAGACTTTTACACTACGAATACTGAGCATGCCTGACGGATCAGAGAGATGACCTCGAGCAAGCATTTGTGCTAATTGAGGATCGGTCGCTGCAATCATTGCATAGACCCTCACTCCTAAGGCGTGCGCTTTAGCTTGGTCTTGATAAAACTGATAAACCGAATGGGGAATACCGGCATCATGCATGCTCGTAATGCCTACCGATAATAAATGTCGAGTCGCAGCATCCAATTGTGCAGTTAACGCCTCCTCGTCGGGCTGCGGTAATAATGCTTCGACTAAGTTCATCGCATTATCAATCAGTATGCCTGTGGGCTGACCTTGCGCATCTTTGACAATCTCACCACCGGCAGGCGATGTGGTGTCAGCAGTGATCCCCGCTAATGCTAATGCTTTACTATTAACCCAAATGGCATGACTGTCGATACGTGAAAGCATAACTGGACGATTGGGTAAGGCAATATCTAACGCCGTTTTAGTCGGAAATTCAGGTTTATCCCATAGCACTTGATTCCAACCTCGACCGACAACCCATTGTTCGTCATTCGCACTGGCTTTTGCGACAAAACTCGTGACTCGTTGAATCGCCTCTTGCTCAGAGGTTGTCCCGCGTAAATCCGCTTCTAACAAATTTTGTCCCAACCCTAACATATGCCCATGCGCGTCAATCAAACCAGGGAGTAACGTTTTGCCTTGCCCGTCAATTCGCAGCGCTTCACTCGTCATATCGAGTTGGTTTCCAATAGCCAATATCCGGTCATCACGAATCAACATTTGGGAAAACGTCACTAACTCACCCTGGTTATTTAATGTGTAACCATTAACATTACTGATCAGTGTCTGAGCAAGTGCCTTCTCAGTCGTGGCTGCACTGACCGTGCTCAGTCCTAACACCATACAGCCGACGGTGGCTATAATCTTGATAACCCGGTGATAGCCATTTTGATTATAATAATGATTCAATCCCAACATCCTTACTCACTCCTAATTTTCGTCTATTGTGCGGTTATTCATACACTCAGGCAAGTGCAAAATTAACCGCAGCTTGGGCATGAATTGCCGTCGTATCATACACAGGTACATCGGTATCACTGCTAGAAATTAATAGTGCAATTTCGGTGCAGCCTAAAATAACAGCTTGCGCCCCTTGCTGCGCTAACGCATCAATGATACCTTGATACACACGTCGTGAAGTGTCATGTATTTGTCCGACACATAACTCATCATAAATAATATTATGTACCAAAGTACGCTGCGCTGATGATGGCAAGACCACCTCAAGCCCAAATTCTTGAGTTAACCGCGATGTATAAAAATCTTGTTCCATCGTATAACGCGTCCCTAATAACCCGACTCGCGTAATACCATCGGCAATCAATTGTTGTGCGGTTGTATCTGCTATATGGAGTAAAGGGACCGATAATTGAGATTGGAGTTGAGGGGCTAATTTATGCATCGTGTTTGTACAAATAACCAGACAATCCGCGCCTGCTTGCTCTAATGATTGCGCCGCAGTGGTTAATATTTGCGCCAATGCAGCCCAGTTATCAGACTGTTGTAACGCGGCGATTTCTGCAAAATCAACGCTGTGCAAACATATCTTGGCTGAATGCAACCCACCTAACTGGGCTTTTACCCCTTCGTTGATGGCTTGATAATAGCTTACTGTTGATTCCCAGCTCATCCCGCCCAGTAGACCAATTGTTTTCATAATCCATTCCATGTGCTTTAATATATACAATCCAAGCATACACACCCGTCACCCTTTAGGACAGCTTTCATGCTTAATCAAATTCACTATCAATTTGCCACTGCTCCAGAGGCTAATCGTTTTTTAAACGAGTTAAAGCACTGGTCAAAAGGGCAAGTGAGTGCAAAACTATATAAGTCCTCGCGCAGTGTATCGGTGAGTTATGAAATTGATAGTTCAGGGTTTGATTATACTATCTCAGAGCTCGATGATTTAGCACAAACATATAATGGTGAAGAAATTTAATGGCGGTTGCAGCTGCATTACATATTTTGGTAAAAACCGAAAAACAAGCAAACGAAATCTTAGCGATGCTCAACAAGGGCAAACCTTTTGGCGTACTAGCAAAAAAATACTCCACCTGCCCTTCCGGTAAAAAAGGCGGTGATTTAGGCGAGTTTAGACGTGGACAAATGGTAAAACAATTTGATGATGTCGTTTTTAAAAAACCTATTTTGACTGTTCATGGTCCAGTGAAAACCAAATTTGGTTATCATTTAATTAAGACCTTGTATCGTAACTAAGTTATTTATTCCCCTGACGAGCATTCAAATACGCAGGTAAATACAATTGCTCTTCTTGCAATTTACATCTGACCAATTGCGCAAGTGTTTTGATTTTTAATTTTTTCATCAGTTATGAGCGATGCACTTCGACAGTTCTTTCACTTATCCCAAGATCCGCTGCGATCACTTTATTCATATCACCATTTGCCACACGAGAAAAAATTTGCCGTTCGCGGTCTGATAACAACCCTAACTTACTTTTTAATTCAACGGCTATCCACTGCTGTTTATGGCGGCTAGAGGCGATGAGTAATGCTTGATTGATCCGCTCGAGTAAATCTTGCTCCCTAAACGGCTTACGAATAAAATCGAGTGCACCTTGCCTCATCGCTTCCACAGCCATTGTTACAGTGACAAAAGTTGATTATCAGCATCCAGATCAACACATTGGTCACCATTTGCATGCACAATAATACCCAGCAGCTAAGAATTAAGGAATGATGAGAATGCCAACTGAATTTCAACAACAAATTATCGATAAAGCGATTCATGCCACTATGGCGCGGTTTAATTTATACCTAAATCCCTAAACCGTAAGTTTTGGTTGCCGCTTTAATTAACCAATAGACCTTAATCTAAGATATGACTACTTCGGGTTTTGATAAAAATGTTATATCATTTGTTTATTGAGAATTAATATATGCAAACTAAACAGACTATGACCAACCAATCTGCCAAAGACAGTATTAGAACGATCATTACCGCTATTCGCTCAGAAGAAAAGATCCTGCGTGCTAAGTATGCAGTTCTTGCGCATCAAAACATGCTCGGTATGGTCTTGATGTTAGTGTCATTAGGGGCATTAATTGGTTTAGGTAGTTTATATTATTTGGCAATAATACCGGCATGGTTGTGTATCGTGTTAGCTGCAATGGTGACGTCCATCTCGCATGAGTTGGAGCATGATTTGATTCATAATCAATATTTTGCCAAAAATCGCTGGGTACAAAATTTCATGATGTTGACGGTGTGGGTAATGCGTCCAAACACGGTTAACCCTTGGTTCCGTCGTAAAATTCATTTGCAACATCACATCGTGTCAGGCACAGATCAAGATCTAGAAGAACGTCTCGTTGGCAATGGCATCAAAAATCCATTCTTGCGAGCGTTGGTCATCGTTGATGGTTTGCTGGGGTTGTTGATCAACAGCAAACGATTCAGCAAAGAAATCAAAAACTTCAGTTTTTCTCGCGTGTTTAACGCTGGCTTTCCGATCACCACATCATACTTCATTGTCCTTTATAGCGTGATTGGTTTTCATCTTGCTGACTTGTTTTTATCTGTTGCCGCCAACGCACCTGCTTGGGCGTTATCAGTGATGAACGTGTTTGAGTTTTTGATGGTGGTATTGGTAGTGCCTAATATTATTCGCTCGAGCTCACTTAATTTTGTCACTTCATCTATGCATTACTATGGCGGCGTCAATAACGTATTTGAACAAACGCATGTGCTGACGAGTCGTTTGTTTATGCCGTTTCACTTGTTTTGTTTTAACTTTGGCAAAACCCATACGATCCATCATTATGTCCCTAATCAACCGTTCTATATTCGCCAGCTGATCAGTGACAAAATCAATGAGGTAATGAAGCAACAAGGGGTGCGATTCAATGATTTCGCAAGCCTCAAAAACGCAAACGCGTATCCAAGCTCATGAGATAAATGGGGTCAGATCCAAATTAAATTACGCAGTAATTTATTTGGATCTGACCCCATTTATCTGACCCCATTAATCCCTTTATCCCACAAAGGCTTCCCACGAATCTAAGACACTGACAAAATCCGCTAAGCCACAGCCCGATATACAGCCATCATCGCTAATTTCAGTGCCTTCTGGCATCTCATCGGCATCAGGAATGTCAGCTTGTAAACTGTCAGCGGTGATTTCAATCTCATCCTGGTTGAGTATCATTGTTAGCGTATTGCCTTTAATGATGTGCTCACTGATAGCGCCATCTTGGAGCTGGCTAATCAATGTCTGAAGCTCGGTTATCTTGGCAGTGTCAGTGCCTATTTCATCACAAAACCACTGCGTAAACAGTTCAAATCCCATCTCAAATTCGGCTTGAGGCGTGCCCTCTATATCCCATACAAATTGGTAATTCATAATTGTCTCAATTATCAACGCGTTAATTTGGGGCGGTGGGATGCATGTGCATACACTTCCCCTTTTTGCTCTAGATGGGTTAAGTATACTCTAACATCGAACTCTATCTGATGATAATCGGGCAACATGTGTTGGCAAAGTTGATAAAACGCTTTGTTGTGGTCTTTTTCCTTGAGATGCGCCAGCTCATGCACCACTATCATTTGTAAAAAAGCCTCAGGGGTATGTTTAAATAACGTACTGATCCGAATTTCATTTTTACTTTTTAGTTTACCGCCCTGCACTCGAGACACAAAACTGTGCAAGCCTAATGCGTTATTCACAACATGGATTTTTTTGTCAAAAACAATTTTGCTCAAAGGCGGAGATTTTCTTAAGTACTGGTTTTTGATATTAAGCACATACTCACGCAGCGCACCATCATTGGGGACATTGTTACTGGTAGGGTATTTTTGTAACAAGTAATCGGTCAGGCGATCTTGCTCTAGCAGGCGCGCAATTTGGTCTTGTAATTGCGTTGAGTAGGCGGATAAATAATTGGGTCTAGACACTGGATATCTTATTGAGTCAATGTTAATGAAAATAAGGCTGTAGTTTAGCGTGAGATGGCAAATGCGTCTATCAACACAACTTATCATCATTAATAAAATCTATAAACTTGGATGATTAGCCCAACTCCCCTACTATCTTTAATACAATCTACCATTTTTAACATTAATCGATTTTTCTTCATCTATTAGTGTAACCACCACACCTTTACGCATTGCAAAAGTTGTGAGAAATAAGGCTATATTTTATGACAGATCCCATCTTAAACGACCGCGAAATTACATTTATATTGTACGAATTTTTGAATACACAAAAGGTTCTGTCACGCGCCAGATATGCTGAGCATTCTCGTGAAATTTTTGATGCGACGATTGCCACGGCAAAAACCATCGCAGAAAAAAACTTCCTAAACCATAACGCAAAAGGTGATGCCAACGAACCGGTGTTTGATGGCAAAGCAGTCACATTAATTCCTGAAGTCAAAGTGGCATGGGATCATTTTAGTGAAGCGGGATTTTTTGCAGCCCACTATGATTTTGACGATGGGGGTATGCAATTACCTGAGGTGGTTCTCAGAGCTTCCATGGCGTATTTTAACGCGGCGAATATTGCTACGGCAGGCTACCCTTTTTTGACCTTGGGTGCAGCCAATCTCATTAGTACGTTTGCAAGTCAGGCTCACCGCGATACGTTTTTGCCGCCAATGCAAGATGGCCGATTTGCAGGCACGATGGCATTAACAGAACCGGGACAAGGCTCAGCTCTGGCTGATATCAAAACGATAGCCAAACCTGCTGATGATGGCAGTTATCGTATATTTGGCAATAAAATGTATATCTCCGGAGGTGATCAAAACATCACTGACAATATTGTTCACATGGTACTGGCCAAAATCGACGGTGCGCCAAGTGGTGCAAAGGGTATCTCGTTGTTTATCTGCCCGAAGTTTTTGGTTAATCCTGATGGCTCATTAGGTGAACGCAATGATGTGGCATTGGCTGGATTAATTCACAAAATGGGTTATCGCGGCACAACTTCAACCGTTCTTAATTTTGGCGAAAAAGACGGTGCGATTGGTTATCTAGTCGGTGAGCCCCATTGTGGTCTTAAATATATGTTTCAGATGATGAATGAGGCGCGTATTGGCGTAGGTATGGGTGCAGCAGTGCTTGGTTACCAAGGTTTTAGAGCGTCACTAAACTATGCAAAAGAACGACCTCAAGGTCGAAAACCCTCTAATAAATCTTCTGATTCGACTCAAGTCAAAATTATCGAACACGCCGATGTCAAACGTATGCTACTGGCGCAAAAAGTGTATTCCGAAGGGGCATTAGCAATGTGCCTGTATGCCAGTGAACTATTCGAAGATAGCCACCATGCTGAAACCGAAGATGAGCGTCAGTATGCTGCGCAAATTCTCGATTTGATTATTCCTATTGTCAAAAGCTATCCCTCTAAGTATTGCGTCAAAGCCAACGATTTAGCGATCCAAGTGCTCGGTGGCGCAGGTTATACGCGTGAATATCCCGTTGAACAGTATTTTAGGGATAACCGCCTCAACCCCATCCATGAAGGTACAGAAGGAATACAAGGCCTCGATTTATTGGGTAGAAAAGTCATGGCTAATCAAGGACAACATTTTGCACAATTTATCGCATTGATCCAAGCAACATGCGCTCAAATTGAAGCTGGTAGTATCTGTCATCAGTATATTGCTCCGATGCAACATGCGTGTGAACTGCTGCATACTGTCACCATAAAGTTAACTCAAGCGTTAGCACAAGATCCAGATGTGGCTACGGCAAATGCGACTGTGTATTTGGATATGTTTGGGCAAGTGACTGTTGCATGGATTTGGTTAAGACAAGCGGTCATTGCGCATAAGGCACTGACAGCAAACACGGGTAGCAACGATGATAACGCTTATTATCAAGGTAAATTACAGGCTGCTAAGTTTTGTTTTGATTGGGAGCTACCCCGCATCGAGGCGCAAGCTGAATTATTGCTGAGTCTAAATCGTGTGACAGTAGATATGCAGGAAGAGTGGTTTTAGGTTTTTTATTTGGGCTATTTGCATTCTAGGGTTGGAAATCTAAATTCTTCCAATATTTTCAAAAATCGTCAACTGGTTGGATTTAAACTGGCTCTTTTGTGCCAATAGTCGACAAAGTTGACTGGCTGTTGTGTTCGAGTAGTGGACGTAATCAACCTCGTAGATAATTGCGTAATGGACTTACCTGTAATGAAAAATTCTCCGAATACAAAATAATAAAAGCCCGGTGCTCAGCAATAGGGTAAGTGGCGGTGTGCTTACTTTGATAATTGAAACAGAAGTTAATTCAGCAAATGATGCTATCCAATCGAAATCACCATTATTTATATTAAATTGGATTGACGCGGTCTTACGTTCATCAAAGTTTGCAAGATTTATTGTTTCAGGGAAGTCTGAAGATATTAGTGCATCATAATTAATAAAGTCACTAAAATGAGTACCTGCCGATAAGTTTTCTACATCATACATTGAAGACAGCCCTTCAGAAGAAGATATACCAACGCCACCATTTTCAAAAATAAGCCTATCTAAAGTTCGGCCAAGGCTATCTGTATAGTCATTCGAAACCTCTGCACGGCCCCCTTCCCCATTAACAGTAAGTCGCCCGAAGGTGACGGTGTAGTAGAATTCATCAAAGTAATGGAATGCGCGACCTAACTCAAACTGACTACTTTCATATAGTGAGTTTGTGTTAATAACAAGATCAACCGTAGCTAAATCGCCTAGCGACATGAAAGGTTGAAATTCATCTTCATAGTAAGACACATAGCCTGATGCAGATATTTGAATCAAAGAAGCTTGTGGGCTAAATGCGCTAAATCCAAACAAGAAAAGAAAAAAATACCGGTTCATCCATGATACCTCAATTAAATTTTTGCAATTTCCATTATTTAGTAGAAACTTGGCAAAGACATTATATGGATGACGATCTCATATTTACTTTACGCTTACAAATCATTTTTTGTCTTTAAATGAAAGTGTGAACTTGTTTTTGATAGGTGGATGAGATAAATCAACAGGATGGGATTATGGCGTATACCCAATATGGTCAGACGTCGATTGATAATAACTCAGCGGAACGCTCTATCCGTCCCATAGTGTCACCGACAATGTAACGGTTCATACGGGGAACACCTTAAAACATCTACACTATCTATCGAGTGTTACCGGTTCAGCCCCGTGGATACGGGGGACACGGGCGCCAGCGGTGGTGGAGAAGTTCGGACACCGGTTCAGCCCCGTGGATACGGGGGACACCAACTCTTGTTGGTTTTTACGTTTTAAGGTTTCGGTTCAGCCCCGTGGATACGGGGGACACTTAACGAATTGTCGTTAACCTTTGGATATTGGATGTTCAGACAATGACTCGAATGAATTTGTATTCAGTACATTCAAATTATTACTTGCCCAATCTAAGTATTGATTCACATCATCATTAATGTAATGACACCGGAAATCATTAGTGGGTTTATAATTTTTTGTATGAACATCATAATAAAGGTTTAATGGAAAATTGTGACGATACCCTGAAAGATATTTTTGAGCCTGTTGTCGGCTTATATTGAAATATCGTTTTAGATGTGTTGAATTAATTGAACCTTGCCAATATGCAAATAATTCAATTAATTTATAGTATTCTTCTCCTTGAGAACTTTTCAATTTTAATCCCTTTAAATTTCATACAACTAACATAAACTTTTTAAATGTAATTATCAAGCACAAAAAAAGCGACCATAAGGTCGCCTTTAAATACTACTTAAA